>Ga0209367_1007467_pt1 | contig 15068 bp, 10 predicted proteins | sample WorMetLIZISLAND2_FD_187412 | JGI IMG/M metagenome (GOLD analysis project Ga0209367, IMG submission 187412) | Marine gutless worms symbiont microbial communities from Max Planck institute for Marine Microbiology, Germany - Olavius geniculatus... ... | reverse complement strand
GAGATAAATGCATTTTTTCATACGCATTAGCTATTTACCTACTAAAGTAAATAGTTCTATAGGGCCTACAACGAAAAAAAACAGCCTGCACCAATCACCGACAGACAGCAGTAGACTATGCAGTTTTATTTTGATATTGTGGTACTATCAAGTATTGTGATAATGTGCTATAACTTTGCTTCTATAAGAGATATCTCTGAGATCGCTGCATCTAACAAAGAGTTTTCAGAGTCTAGCTACTGAATAGCGTCAGTCAGAATCTAGAACAACAGACCCTAGTTGCCATGGCAACGAAATTCAGGGAATCATACGAACGTCGATAATACTAGTGGGGTAGACAATAGCGGGCCAGGAGGCTTAGGCCCTCAAATTTGAAGGCCTAGGCCCCAAATTTTCAGACAAAACATAAGCATACGTTTAAACTGCAATAAATTAGCCAATTTGTTCAGTTTATTATCAAGAAAATAATTAAAATTGTTGCCACCAAATCTCATTTTAAAGCCATAATGCACCAAATTCGATTTTGGCTGGAGCTCTGCCTCAGACCTGCTTTTTGCACCAAAGTGTTAGCAGTGGGTCAGTTTAATGCAAAAGTCAAAATTTTAAAACTGAGTGCATTTCCCACAGATCGCCACCCAAAGTTAACCAATTTTTAACATTTTTTGACAAAATTGTTTAAAAATCGTACTTAATTCAAGGGACAGCCCAGAAAGTTCAAGGTGTGTATATGGACCAAAGTTCACGGTTGCAGTCATATTCAACCACGATGCTGACCCTGGGCCCCCTCCCCTAAAAATTTTGGTGGTCAAATTTTTCATCATTTTTTCACTTTTTGCTGCACAAGATTTAAATCAGTTGTTTTACAAAATAGAAACATTTTTGACAAGTCAAGATTTAACAAACGATAGAGTGCTATCAGTAGTTTGCATCGAGCTACAAAAGTAGAAAGTGTTCAAAGTATATCTGGGTATTTTAAGCCACCCATTTTTGCCAATTTTGACCAAATTTTCGAAAAATTGTAATTAATTTAAAAGACAGCCCAAACAGTTCTACGTGTGTATGTGGACCAAAGTTCAGGTTCCCTATCACATCCAACCAGGATACCTACCCTACCTCCTCCTTCCCCTCAAATTTTTGCGGGTCAAAATATTTGTCATTTTTTTTACCTTATGTTGAGTCAGCTGAAAGACTGGCAAGATGACATTTTAACCCATGATAAGATAGCCCCTTCCAACGAGGTATAGGTTTACATGGTAGTAAAAATACATCTGGGAATGAATTCTGAGCTGCCAAACTGACCCAGTATGGGCGATTTTTCAAATTTTGACACTTTGGCGCCGTCTGACAAACTCCGTTGTACAATTAGGCGTTGCTACTACACGATGGGCCAGACCAAGATGAACACTGTTTGCCCAGACACTTTTCTGCTAGAGGTCGCCATTTAGAGACAAAAGTCCAAAAACCCTCTTTTCACGAATATTTAAACCAAGTCCATTCGCCCGGCCATTACAGTCCTAAAACTTGCTGGGCATGTAACTCAAGTTTGTACTGGCCAATCTTTGTGACATTTTCAGAAGACATTTAGATACACATCCCCTTTCTGTACACAGGGTGCCACCCTACCTCCCACCCCCTATCTTTTTTTGGTGGGAGGTAAAAATTCCGACTTTTCTGACTTTGCCGTTTCTAGTTACCTCACATCGAAACTTAGCACCGATATGTCATACCTGCCTCCTGGAACTATCTCCCTTTTCAATTTTGGGGGTCGGAATTACCCCTCTCGACTCCGATCACGCTGAGTGTTATAACTACTGACATGCAGTAAAGATGTAGACTGGCAAACATCAGTAAGAAACTGCTGTTCAGTCCTAGTATGTACGACTAGTGTAGGTTCAGTTCATGCACAATTAGTTCGATCATACAAATGTACTACAATGGACGAAAAACACTAGTCAGACTCAGTGTTCATTTGAACATTATCTTGTACTAGTCATGTGATGACAAGCTGACCTCAGGATGGAACTGTTGTTCAGTCCTCGTATGGCAGTAAGTGCAGTCATCGCCATTGTCACACTGTGACGGGTCGCCCCAATCATCTCCATGCTTCACACTTGGGCACGGTGTTGACCTGCATCATAACAACAATTTCACCGGCTCAACAGCTAAATGACCTTGGATGAACTTGAGTGCACATTATGCTTTATACAGCACAGTTTATGTCTGGTAAAAAATGGCAATTTTCAGTGCTTTCGGTTGCATTTCGGAAACCATTAAAGGAACAGAATGGTGGCTAGAGATTCTTCTTCTATGCTCTACGTTGCAGTGGTGCTGTCGACGACGATCCCAGCGCAGACGACATGCCACTCATCACGTGATGCCATGGCTTTGCAACAAGTCGCTGACTGAATGTGGACCAGTCATGCAGCAAGGTTTTGATGCAGCTTTGCGACCGTGACCACCAAACGAAAAAGTTCCAAATGGTTCAAAAAACAGAATGGAGTGAATGGGTTCATCCACTTGTATAAACCAACGTCCAGCGAACTGTAGACGTCTACGGCGAAGTGTTAATCTGATTGGTGGCAAGGATCCATACAGAGTAACGTTGGGAACATGGTCTTTGTATGAAATGTTGAGAGCTTTGCGTGTGAGCATTCTTGTGCAGTGGTTATAGGGTCCAGCACTGACTACCATACAGTAGTAGTATGGCTTCAATAGTGGTTCTGAAAACACGAAGTTTGAGTTCATGACTAATTTGAGAGATGCCTTCCAAATTCTTGAAAGTTTGCTCATTGCGGTCCAGGCCTCAGCCTTGCAAGTGTTCATATCTTTATTTGACTCAGCTACCCACGAACCAAGTCTACTGTCTCAATGATTCCTCTTTTGAAATTAATATCTTGTCCTGTGGGTTTATCACCTGTGATCATCGCCTTCCTCTTCAACTGGTTGATGGTTAAGCCAACTGTAGCTGCAGCTGTTTTGAGTCACAGTTTCGGACACCAGAGATATTATATTGTAAGATATTCGGCTGGATGGCGAAAGCTCCGTCTTGGTCGCAGAGTAACTCCAAGCCCTGTGTTGCACATAGCTTGCTGAAGAAAATAATCAAGAACAATAATAAATAAAAATTGAGCTAGTGTGTCACCGTGTCAGACAGCAGTGTTGACTGCAAATGCTTCAGTGTCTCCGGCTTGGGTAGAGACAAAACTCACCGAGTTCGTGTAAACACAGTGAACGGCATTGATGATGGCGCATAGGATTCCATAAGCAGCAAAAACGAGAAACATTCGCTCGCGGTTTATGGAGTCAAACGCTTTTGGGGTCATCCATAAAGAATGTCCGCACAGAGTGGGAGGGGGTCAAGCCTCATGCAGACAAAAGCGGACAAAGAAGGAGGGCGTTTCAGTGAAAGCGGACGTCCACACTTACACAAAAACATGCACGTGAAGGCATCAGATTAAGGAGTGCACATTGGTAGTTCACAGCAGCAGCCTGCATCATCAACAGGGCAGTTCAGACAAACCATCCGAGGCGGGAGGCGGAGGGGTTGGGCAGATGCGGACTGACACCAGTTGTACCAACCCTCCCCCCTTTCCCAGCTCGATCTGAGGCAGTCTGGGGCCATCAACGTTGAGACCAAAGGCGTTACAACTAAATATCACTACTTAGTTGTAACGTCTTTGGTTGAGACAGTCTGCAGATGAGTGACAGGAGATTCCCTTCCTCTACCACGACACAACACTAGCGTCGCACTCGCCGATGGATGGCGCACGAGAGCAGGCCTGATGTGCACAGGGAGGAGGCACGGCAGGCAGTAGACTCACATAGTGATGAACACTGGATGAATGCTACCTAGTACCTGTTTAGTATCCTCCGAGTGGATGTCCTCGGGGGGAGAGAGGAGGGGTTGTGTCAATGTGAACAAAAGCCGACAAGGGGGAGGGGGTCAATTTCGGCTGATTTTTTTTGGTGGACGTTGTTTACGGATGACCGCTTACTAACTTTTATTTTACAGAGAATATTGTTACTTAATTTTCAGGTTATATTTCTTGTAATTTTTGTATGCCTTGGCCATAGCGTTGGTCTTGCGGGTCGGTGCCTTAGTCTTGGCTTCGGTCTTGAATGCTGTAGACTGTGTGCATCTTGCATTCAAGTCCAGGTGCGGACGCCGCAGGGGGAGAGGAAGGGGTTGAGCCAATGCGGACAAAAGCGGACAGGGGGTCAATTTTGGCTCATATTTTGCGGACGTCCTTTATGGATGACCCTTTTGTGAAGTCAACAAACATGGTGCATAACTTTTTATCTCCAGAGAGCATCTTAGGCGATAATGGCAAATTAGGTCACAGCATCCTAGCTCAACAAACTCAACAACAAATAACCCATTCAAACTAGCAATGTCTAGTCAGAATGCAGCAACACATGTCGTGAGAAGGACCAAAAAGTTCCAACAACACTCCAGTACAATGTGAACCTAACTAGCTTTCCATCTGCCTGCAAACTGTCTACAAGCAGGCAAGGATAGCTTTCAACTGCGCTGTATCGGTTTTCACTTGGCACTACAGGTGACAAAACATGATTATGCAAGATAAACTACATTAAAGTGCCCAATGCTCACTTTGGGAGGCTTTGGCTACATTTCTGCAGTAGCAAACTAGCCAGAGGGCAAATGAGTTGAGGAGCAAATCATCCAGGAGGCAAATCAGCCTCAAAGTGTTCATCAAACAGGCAAATGAGCCACAGGTAATATTCCTGCTATGAAACAGCAACAGCAATGTTCAGCAATCACAAAATTATCAGATGTGAAACTAACAACAGCGACAGTAACGCAAATGTAGCTGGGAAGCATTCACTCACCGATATTTGTGTTTGCGTGGACTTCGTCGCTTATCACGCAGATTGTGATAAGACGGGCAGGCATACCCTTGCCGGCACAAACGATGAGGCCTTCTACAGACTTCTGTCTTATAGTTGACCAAAACGTAATGCATGTCTACAACAATAATTACACAGACATGCAGCATAATATTGTGACAACAGTGCACGAGAAAAATATATACATCAAAAGCATTCAAGTAGAATGTTATTACAAGCCACACGTAGTGTTCGGCTTGTAGTGTTTTTGGTTCCGTCCGTCATTCCGTCTTGTGTAAAAAGTTACAACTTTTGTGTGGCCCGTGTGGCTTGTGGGATCCGGGTTTACCCCGTTTCTAGTTATTGGACAGTCAGTTTACATAATAAGTAGCAGTATAGTGGTATACTCAGGACAATAAAAACTTTAAAAGGTCACAAAATTATTGCAGAAAGAAAACATAAATATATGTGTTAGTTACACATTTACATGTTAAATTTCTTGTACTTTAGCAAACAAGCATAAGCAGCGACAAACGTGCAATCACTTTCACGCTGGTTATAAATTCTGACGTGTATGAAGAAATTCAAAGAAAATTTTTTTCGCAAATTTTTTCTGACATTTTTGCATGTGAACTGCATATTTAATTACTCATGTATCACTGTATTATTCAGCTATTCAGCTTTCAAGCTGCAAGTGTGTTTAATAAACTCAGATAATTCTTCCTCTAGCTCATCATCATCATAACATGCTTGCAGTGCGCAGATTACAGATAAAAATAGGCCATCGTGCAGTAAAATATCACACACAAAACAGTAGACAAAAAAAACAAAACTAGTTAAAAACATGATTAGAATAATCTGTGGCCATAACAATCTCATTATTTGCAACTGAGATCACCATTTACTAAATACTATCTGAGCTATGACTTTATTACCTCAGTTACTAGCACTGCAGAAAAACTATACCAGACTGTTGCATAAACAGCAGAGAAAAATGCACGCAAAATACACATGAGCACTGTTTTCACAGCCAATTTTTCCGTATAAACAAAACTAGTTAAAAGCATCATCAAAATAATGAGTTTTTAAATGTTTTGTTTTAAAGTAGTAGGAATTAGTGATATGTCTTAGTTCATCAGGTGGTAAGGGGCCACCATAGCAAAAATTCAAGTCAACTTGTGATGATTCGATATCAGGATTTCAATTTCGATACGATATCACTTTAGACTTTAGACTTAAGGCTTTAGACTATGTTAGTGATTACCAACTACAGTCAGCTTGTAAGGACGCCATATGCATAGCCCCATCTAAGGTTACCCAAATGATTTTTGCTGTTTTATAGGACTGATATCATCACATCATCCTTACACACAGTTTTCAACTGGTAAGTTTTTTTTACATATATTAGCCTAAGGTTAGGGTTTGGGTTTAGGGTTAAGGTTAGGGATTGGTTTAAGGTTAACATTTTTCAAAGATTTATGTGACAATAATGCACACCATAAATTAGTGTACAATATAGATCGTAAGTTCGAAGGCGGTGCATGTAACTACAAAAATTGCCAATGGCTGCCTGTGATGGTTTACTTAGTAAACCCGAAAAGCTAGCTGGTCGACTGGCGATCCGTGAAGCTACGGCCGAGGTCGTCAGTTGCTCGGCTGTCGCCACTGCGGGATACGGCGGCTTTCGCTATGGCAGACCCAAACCCATCAGATAGGTTGTTCCAAGCGTTAGGGACTGCGAAAGAAAATGTATGTTCTCCGAACTTGCTAGACAGATGTGGCTTGATGTAGTCAGTGGTCGATGCTGAACAGAGACCAGGTCATTGCAAGGCTGAACAGCACGCAGTGACAGTGTCTCTAATGTATGCTGGTGATCTGCTGTTGTGTGCGTCATGCATCAAAACAAAAGTTTGTAAAGAACTAGAGCTGTCAAGGGGTTAATTTTTTTAACACATTAACGCAGTGCGTTAATTTTTTTAATGCATTAATTAACGTGTAAATTAACGCACCCAGTCCCGTTGAGATGGAGAGTAGGAGGTAAATTACCCTGGGTCCGAGACGTTTATGGGACCCGCCTGTAGAATATAGAAAGTTAAAAGAATGAAAAAAAAAATTTTAAAAACACATGTAATTTTTTTATTTTTTTAAACTTTAAATTTTAGACTATTTACTATTTAACTATTAAAGTATTTTATTTTAACAGTTAATTGTTTGAACGAAGAATTTCTCCTTTCCCGTCGCCTATTCTTCTGCTTACCTTTTTATTTCTCTGACTTCTAATACATGTACTTGTTGCCATTATGCCTTGACGCAAAACGTGTGTAGACTGTTGAGCATAAGTGTTCAGAATTTTTTACGTCCGCAGGTAACTTATGGGGTGTTTACACCATCCAGCAAACGTCCAGCATTAGCACGTGTATTTTGAATACATTTGCTGGAAGTTTACTGGACGTTTGCTGGATCGTGTAAACACCCTATTAAACACGAACGAAGATGTTGCGCAAATGTTTCAGTTTAAACGTGTAATGCCGTGGCTACACGCACCAATTTCCTTGTCCGAAATGTTGTCCGACATGACTGGGCCTTCCGAGGTTTATAAACCTCGTCCGAGGAAATCGTCGCGTCTAGCCACGCTTTAGCGGGGCATTAGGCCCTACTGCTGTAAATTTACGCATGTGCGTTAATTTTTTTAACGCGTGTTAATTTTTTTAACGTGCGTTAATTTATTAACGCATTAACGCGTTAATTAACGCGTCAACTGTGACAGCTCTATAAAGAACCCGTTCATGGATTAGCAACCAGTGCAGATGATCAAGACCTTATGTGATATGATCATGCAGTCCAAGTTGCAGAACAAGTCGTGCTGCTGCATTTTGTACACACTGCAGCAGCACGATTGTAGACGCTGCTAGACCGGCGAACAGAGCGTTGCAGTAGTCAACTCTCGACATAATTAGTGCCAGAACAAGTTGTACTGTGACTTCGTATCCAGCTCGACGACGAACCTGACAAAGCTGTCGCAGATGACAGAAGCATGTTCTAGCAATGGCGTTGATGTGCTGCTTCATGCTGAGTTCATTGTCCAGCCTAAATCCAAGGTCATGAACTGAGTTTAATGGCTTGATAGTCTCTGATACAATGATGATCGACAGATCGCGGCTGGATAATCTTGAGAGGTTTGCATGCGATTCGAACCAGATCAGTTCAGTTTTTTCGGCATTGAGCTGAAGGCGGCAAGAAGCAAACCAGACTGTAACTTCATCCGTAACACAGCCAACTTATGACGAATGACGTCGACCTCGCTCACTCAACCAGAGGCAGAGGTCTGTTTATCATCGTTGAACAGGTAAAACAGTCCACCATGTCGGTCAAATACATCATTCACTTCAGTAATGTAGAAAATAAAGAGAAGTGGGCCAAGCACTGAACCTTGAGGAACACTGCAGTCCAGGATGAAGTCATCAGTCCGGTCACAAGCAACAGAGAAGGACTCAGCATTAATTGCAGCTTACATTAACTCACTGTTTCACTGACAAAAATAATATTAAAATAATACCAATACTGCAGCTATTAACTGCTAAATAGATGACAGTCAGCGACATGTGGTGTTTTAACATTTAATACTTCACAGCTAGAAAACACCGGGTACAACAAAAGGATCAAAAGTCAACAAACCATTCCAAACTGGATCTTCGTTACACAGGATATCCTTCTCAAGGCTCAAGCTCAATTCTGCCATATTGCTGCCAGTTCCATGACTGTCTTCTTCACCCATCTCTTCAGCTACATCAAGCACAGGTAACCGCAGATCGTCCGGCCCATGTGCAAATGCACAGTGCACTCCATTCTTAGTGCACTGGCCTCGGGAGTCAGTCTCATGCACACACGCACAGGTCTTAAAGTAGCGTAGGTGATATCGACGTTCAGCATCACCGGCAACTCGATGCAACATTGGACATCTGTGACCATAACAATATCATTATTTGCAACTGAGATCACTACTTACTCAATACTATCTGAGCCCTTTATTACCCTAGTTACCAGTACTGGTCTTGCACTATAACAGTAGCAGAATGATTTTGTGTATTTAAATATGATCAAGTTGACTGCAGAATAAATATACCATATTGTTGCATAAACAGCAAAAAAGAATGCATGTAATATACATGCAAACACTTGTTTTCACAGCCAATTTTTCTGTATAAACCTAGCAAAAAGCTAGAAATTAGTTGTCATCTTCATTCTGAGCTTGTTTCTAAATTTATGTGTGCCATTGTGACCAGTGTGATAAATGCATGACTAAATCCACCTATGTCAAAATGGCACACGAATTTTCTACAAATATCTGTCAAGGTAAAGAACTGAAGATATCTCTATTTCATAGAAGAAATCTAATAATTTGGCCTAATTCTATTACTGCATACAGAACTATATAACACACAATAAAGCACAACATTGTTGCAGATAGTGTACTGTAAAACATCTAATAAAGACCCCAGCATTTATTTTTACATTTGACAAATTCCCCTTCCCCTCCCCCACCAGTCACCACTACCTGGCACTTACTGAAGACCTGGCGTTTATTTGTATTTTGTACAAATGGCAAAATACTACTGGTACACGTCAGTCAGGGAAATTAATGCCTACATGACCGCTCCCAATAATTTCAGTTCTTGTCAACGGGCAACGGCATTCATTTTTGGCGCCTATCAAATGTCCATTATGTGAACCACTGCTAATCCCTAAATATTCAGCATCATCGCCGTGCATGGGGCCCACACTTGACCCTTTGTAGTACATCCAACCTAAAATACTGGTTTGGCACTAACAGTACCCACATGTCACAGTGAAGTGACCTCTTACGACATGTTGCTGAAATTTGAAAGTCTCGACATGTCTCGACCGTAATTTTTCTGATTACCGGTATTCCAAGCACTAACTTCGACCTCACGCACATTCTGGTACCCGGTACAGTATATGTCAAGATGTCAGCAAAAAGCTAACCTGGTCTCATATCTGTAGTAGCAGTAATTCGGAAATAGATTATATTTTTATCATTTCATTTTTATCTTTGGGGAACTACTGGGTGGTAGATTCGAACTGGTTTCTTTACATTGTTCAATATTATTGAATATTACTGTACATTAAACATACTGTGCAGTTTCAGTAAAGTGGAGGTTTTTATTTTGTATTTTTAACTATAACACAATAAATGTACCGGTATACTGTCACTTTACTGTGGCAGGTACCCGATGTCTATTTGGGAGACCAACGTTTATTGAACACCCGGCAATTATTAGAGACCCGGCATTTATTTGTACATCTGACAAAAACCCCTGGCATTTAATAAATACCCAGCATTTAATGGTAACCTGGCTATTATTAGAAGTTTTATGGTAGTCAACAAATTATGAAAACCATTTTTTAAAATTGCACACAAACTCACTCATCTCCGCCAGGGCAGATTCCCGTTGTCTCATCGTACTTTGGGCAGTATATATCGGCACTGTAATTAAACTTTCCATCACGCCTTTTTACTGGACGACGACGTTTCTGGTTAACAAAATGCCAGTGGAAACAAGTGTATGGACGATGCCGCATACATTTGTGTTGAAGGAAATCTGGGCACTGCTGTGTCCGAAACTCTTTTAAGTACCTGAAACAGGAAATAAATAAATTGATTCTGAGAAATACTCCCTCTATACAGGATGTGCCAAAAAAATGACCCAACTTGTTTTTGTCAGAACTTCGTCAAATCTCCACCAAATTTGATAATTTTTGGCAAACAAGATAGCCAAGACAATAGAAAAGGTACACTCATTGTACAAGTCACCTAGTTTATGTCAATGCACTACCATGTAAAATTCAGATGCTCCAAATTGTTGCATAATGCTCAGTTGTTGTCTCGGTAAAAGTTCTAACTAACTAATTACGCACACAATAAACTAAAATGAGATTTATTCAGCAGAATTATAAGTTTATGTAACAGCTTGCTTCCAAATTATCAAAAGTTATGCTCAATGGCTTAGGTGTGATGCAAGAGCGTCATTTAGGGGGGGGGGCTGAAGGGGTCTACGGACCCCAAGGATTTACGATTTTGGTTTTTTCCCTGTAAATCGTACATCTGAAACAGTGTTACTGCTGCAAGAACAATACGTTATGCAAACTTAAGGCCCCAGGGATCACTAAGACCCCCAACGATTTACTGAAATGACGCCACTGGTCACGTGACGACACGGCTGACAGTGGCATTAACGATCAACTGATCAAAATGCACAGCACTCATTCATGGATAAAATGTGTTTTAAGCTCATCAATCAGTTATTTTTGTTGTCTGCTGTTTTCAGCGTAAAATGTTTAATACCACAAAATTATTAAATCCCATGGCACCTGTTGTGGAATTGCACAAGTAAGCAATCTGATACTGATATCACCGCGTAATGTAACAATTTGAAGCATCTGCATTTTACATGGTAGCGCGTTGACAAAAATTACGTGAGGTTGACAATGAATGTACCTTCCATAATTCTATCGTCTTGTGTGCCAAAAATTATTACATTTGGTGGAAATTTGACGCAGTTTTGACAAAAACAAGTTGGGTCATTTTTGGCAAACCCTGTACATACAGTGTGTCTCATAAAAAACCAAATACCTGCTACATTTTCAAATAACTCCAACAATCCTGGCTCATTATTAACAAATTTTGGTACAAAAAGTAGCTATATAGTCAGCACTTAACAGCACTTGTTACCTTGTAAAAAAATTAAGAATAGAGTACCAGCTGAGGTTTTTCTGTGGCAGACACAGCAGGGAAAACTGCATAGTATTACCCCAATGAAGCAACAATTGATGTCTCAACATCACAAAATTTTTAGTCATAAAACATTATAGCATTAGCATATTGTTGATTAGCTCAATATTATAAGTCAGAAGTTACAATATATGTTCAAAAACTAATGTTTCTTTACTCAGACACAGGCCTGGAGACGTCTTCTCCATTCATCACATTGCTTTGCAACCTTAGACATTCATCACAAATGAAGATGTCCCCAGGCTCATTTTTAAGAAAAGAGACAGCAGTTTGACTGCTACAAAATATGACTGACCGTTTGACTGTCACAATGTCGATAATCAACAATTCGTTAACATTACAATGTTTAATGAATTCAAATTCCATAACTAACGTTGTTTTTGCTGACAGACAGACAGAGGCCCAGACGCGTGAAGCATTCTGCTATCGCGTGTAAAAATTGGAAATTGGCCCAAGGCCTTAACGACAGCAACAGTGGCAGTTCCAGGGATCACTTATTGAAACCTATAAAATTATGACTGGGAAGAAATGTGCTGACAGCCAGCTGTTCTTTCACTTTACCATGAACTCACATGGTGTACGTGGACATCAGCTGAAACTATTTTTGCCGGTACTTAGCCACACGGCGGCCGTGTGGCTAATTTCTGTGATAGCCACATGGCCGCCATGTGGCTAAGTACCTACATAGCCACACGGCGGCCTTTTCTGACACTGATTCTGCACCCTATCCATCAAAATGTCCAGTAATTCATTCAACTCCAGTAAGTCATATGAAGTACGTACCTGAACGAATTTTAAGTAAGGAATTTACGCTAATGCAGCAGACTCGGACAAGGTTTATATAAAGTCTGTAGTGAGATACTCTTCGTTGTAGCTGTAGCCTAGTGCGTAAGCTATCGACCTCGTGTTTTGTAGGTTGCAGGTTCGAATCCTGTCTCTACCAATTTTATACTTTGTTCTCTTTTCAGTTAATACTGTAAATTATTATTGTGCTATTTTATCGCTTATTCAGCATGCTTTCATCGTTTAAACCAGGTTTTCATAGTTGATATTAGTGATTGCGTATGAAATGTAAATGTAAATCATACAAAGAAATTCGCAAGAAGGCGCTAGTGTTTTGGGTAAAGGAATAAAATTTACTATTAATGTTATGACTATGGCTAGGAACAAAGTTAGACTTAGGGTTAGTGTTTAGGGTTAATAGTAGTGTTAGAGTTGAGTTGGGGTTACGGCTAGCTTATTTCAGAGAATTTTGGGACGACATGTAAACACCCAAACTAGGTGTGTAACGTTGATGATGTAGGCTAATCAAGACGAAGCCGGAGACGGTTTGATACTTTGCCTACTGGCGAGCCCGTGATGTGCCGTCTGGCGCTGAGGTCACTATAGTTGGCTGCCGTCCGCCAGGGCGTCTGTGCGGCAGTGCGAACACTGCCGCACAGACCCACTGGCGTTGACAGTAAGTAAGCAAGGCCGCCGTGTGGCTAATTTCTGTGATCGCCACACGGCGGCCGTGTGGCTAAGTACGCCAACTATTTATGCCCAGATACTCAACAAATGCTTAACCCTAACCCTAATCCTAACCCTAAACCTGACCTTAACCGTAACATTAACCCAAACGTTAGCACTGTGGCACCGGTTACTGTAAATACTCAATCGGCCCCATCGGCCCATCGGCGCGCAAGTGAACAATTACCGCCGTTGCTGCTCAGTAGTAGGAGTAGTGAAGGGTTAGGGTTAGGAGTAGTGATGCACTGTTTACGATTGCAGGTCGCTATCCCCAAGGTCCGCTATCCCCAAAGGGAAATAACAAACTAAGGGAAATAACAAACTAAATGTCTGTTGTCTTGTATGTTCCAAGGCCTTCAACCCTTCTTCTTCTTCTTCGGAGTATGGTCAAACTTCAACAAGTTGAAGACTCCTGACCTAACCCTAACCCTAAGCCTAACGCTAACCCTAACCCTAACGCTAAGCCTAACCCTAACCCTAGGACCCTGGTTTGTTATTTCCCTTTGGGGATAGCGGACCTTGGGGATAGCAGACCTTGGCGATAGCGGGCCGACACCCTGTTTACGCCGAGGGGCCGATGGGGCCGATTGAGTAATTATAGAAACCCCTGTGGCACGTATCTGCACAATGGACTACACTCCAGATTTTTGGGGTTAGCGTTAAAGCTCCCCGCCCGACATCGATCACGCTGAGCAAACAGGGTAGACGTCGAAACAGTATTAGCAGCCAACTAATGCCTACTGAAGGTATAATGATAATGCTACTGATACTCACGTATAATGCTGAGGCTTCTCTGTTTGATTCGGCAGCAAACCAGAGCCATGCTCGACAGGCATTCTGGCTAAATAATCCATTGCGCACCTGCAAAAGTCTTCGCAACGGCGATCATATTGCTGCACATTAGTGATATTTGTTCCAGGAACCGGGTACCCGGTCTCCGGTTCCAAAAATCATTACCCGGTTCCACATCCGGGTGATTGGTACCCGTTTTTCAGTGATTACTGGTTAAACTGATGAAAATCTCGCTACTTTTAGTCTTGCAGAATTTCTGGAGAAATTCAGTATTGCAACTTTAGCCATTTTCGGTGACGGATTATACGTAGGCTCCTATTTGGTATCATAATTTCAGACGTTTTATAATGAGAAACCTAATTAACTTTGTGGTAAAATATTGGGTAATTAGATTATTACATAGTCACTTCACCGTCGTTTTTTCAAGTCTTGTTTTAAAGTTGAAACTGGGTCCGGATACCCGGGTTATTGCAACCAGATACCCGGTTCCGGTTTTTGAAAACGGGTAATGCTGCAAAAAGTGCAAATCACTACTGCACATTAACCCCATTACTCACGTAAGGCACCAAAAATACAAGCGCCTCACGCCAGCACCCCGATCGAAATCTGTGCCGAACAATTTCGTACAATTTCTCATAAATGAACGAACACTGGCACAAGCCCGAACCACAAACCCTATCCCTAACCCTAACCCTAACTGACCCTAACGCTAAAATGTGGAAAAATGCGAGAGTCGTAATTAATTTTTTTCGATATTAAAAAATGTCTGACTTGGGGTTACAAGTTACAACTTTCATGGCGGATGACTTGTTAATAAAAACCAAGCACCACATACTATCGCAACAATATGACAGAAACGACATTAAAACATTGTGCAAAATACAATTTCTTGACATGTGCAGACGTCGATAAAAATTAATTTTTCTCATTGTAGCGAAATTGAAATTTCGTAGGTCTATTGTATATCGTCGTGTATAGCGTGCCGGCAGCCGGCAAGCTAGCCGGGCAGTGCCGGCAGCCGGCAGGCGAGCCATGCAGTTAGGCTGCCGGCAGCAGAGGCCACGCTGTGATTGGCTATTGCTCAGGCTATTTAGCCTATAAACAAATG
>Ga0209367_1007466_pt1 | contig 15068 bp, 11 predicted proteins | sample WorMetLIZISLAND2_FD_187412 | JGI IMG/M metagenome (GOLD analysis project Ga0209367, IMG submission 187412) | Marine gutless worms symbiont microbial communities from Max Planck institute for Marine Microbiology, Germany - Olavius geniculatus... ... | reverse complement strand
GTGTGGGACAACCCTGCAGGAGTTAAGCCACGCTGCCCTAGATAGGCAGCGGTGGGCAGCGATAGTAAGAATGGCGTCAGACACCAACGGGCATTGAGCCCACGGTTGTCGATGATGATGATGATGAACTTTTTACTACTGACCAACGTGTTTTGTCGTCGAAAATTACAGCAACGTGCGTAACCTAAACTTTACGCCGTATAGCGATGCAAGATATTTCGATTTCTGCAGTTTTTAAAATTTATTTTGTCAATGTTTGATTACAGTAAGATAGACACAGCCGCAGAAAGACAGAAAACTCCTGCCAAGTAGAATATATCTGTCACCGCATTAATACTTTTCAATAATGTTAATTTTCCAATGGTGTCAGGATTTTTAATTGCGATTAATAGGACTTACTTTTAACATGTTGGGCTTGAATGATTGGACAGCTCTAACAAAAACACAAAAATTAACCACAAAACAAACTGGCTATTGTCAAGAAAAACACGCAACAATTACGCACAAAACCCCAATAGTAAACCAAAAGTTAAGTAGCAGTGCCTAGTATGGTATACACCTAAAAGAACTGTTCACGTACACAATACACGATGTAACTTAGAACAGTTTTAGCAGCGGTATCAAGACGATCTGTGTACCACTTTTGATGCTGTGTTGTGGGACGACTTGTGTACTAAACGGGCACATGCCGTACATCATTTTGTATCTCACGTAATACTATTTTTGTTGCACGTTGTTATTTTTTCAGTTACGAAATTTCCACCCTAGTGACTTTTGTCTCATTGGATCCCAGAGTACATTGCCTACCAAATAGCACGTAAATCCGTTGAACGGTTTAACAGGATGCACAAACGTGACAGACGACAGACGGACAGACCACGCTGCGGAGAGATGTGGAGCTAGCCTACATTCGGAATCGCTTGCGTAGCAGAAAGTGTTCTGCCCAAAATGCTCGATAAGGTATTCTGGTTCATTTCACTTCGCCTTACTAGAAATAGAAAATTATCGAAGACTTAGACAGCACGTAGCTGCTAATTTTCCCGCCAAGTACACAAATAGTCTCACTACACAGCACACAGCCATCAGCGGCGGTGTACGGATCATCCGGCTCCCATCGTGATGCAGACAGTTAGGCTTTGAGGTCGGTGACTGAATCGAGTTCAGACGGTGCAAGGTCGTACTTCTTGGCGAGCGTGTTGAGGCCACAGTCGACGATCCAGCACTGGAACTCCGGCTCCGCAGTATCAGGATTGGATGCCACTTCGCCCAACTTCCTTACCGTTTCCTGCGCAGTGACGTAAACGAGATTTTTTCAAAACCAAAGCCAATACTTTATTTATTTTTCAAGAGCAAATCTTTTTCCAAGACCAAGACCATAACTTTTTATGCAGCATCAGTTTTTGCGTAAATTGTTATGCATGCATGTAATACAATGTTCAAAAACATTAAATCTGTAGCAGAATATATAGGCTATGTGTCAGAAAATGTCAACTTACATGACTGTGCAACATTTTGCGAATCCGGGCCAACTGCGTGTATGTTATGGATACAGGAACACAACCGCCGCTAGCGCCACCAAGCGATTGCGTTAGTTGCAGAGCTCCTCAACCTTTTTTGCCTGGCACATTACCCACACATATAGAAACCCATGTGACCTTGACCTTTGACCTATGACCTTGATATTTAAAACTGTCAAGACGCATGCTCGTGCAAAATTTCACCGGGCTACATGCAGCGGTTCACGAGTTGTCGTGCTCAAAGAGAGAAAAATAACATAGCGACAATGCTGAAAGCGACACTTCTGCACGCGCAGTAATAAAACTTAAAGGAATGCATAGAAATACACCGACGAATGATGTTCACTTACGAATCCGCGGATGACCTTGCCGAAGACGACGTGTTTGCCGTCCAGCCAGCGCGCTTTGTTGAGTAAGATGAAGAACTGCGAGCCGTTTGTATCACGCCCTTCATTCGCCATCGACACCCAGCCCGGCGACCGGTGACTCAGCAGGAAGTTCTCGTCCACGAATCTATCGCCGTAAATGCTTCGCCCTGTATCAACGCAATTAATGCATGTAACGCGCAGGCCCTTGCGTACTTTTCGACGCAACTGACGCAAGTTACACAACGACTAAAACGCAACGATAAGTGCTGTGTCTAACTATCTATTCTTGCATTGCGTTTGTTGCGTCCGTTGGATCAAGTCTGCAAAAATATGCCGAAGCAAAATTATAAATTGAAACAAAAAATTGCAGTTTGACATGCAGTCAAAATAAATAGGCCTACACGTTTAAACTTGGACGTATTTTATTTTACTGGGATAGTCCTATACCCCAGCGGAATTTGTTTTTACCAGCCTATGCGTGCCTATACAACGTGGTCAATAAAAAGATGCTACTTTTATTTTTTGGACAGCTCTGTAAAACATTGGCCGATTTTAAGAATTTTTGGCATGCAACATCAGAAAATAACTACACGCAAATGACTATAGTTTTAGCCAATTTACTTTAATACTGTCGCTACACTACGTTGAGAAATGCAGAAGTCGTAGTTTGGCCGTTTACAACAATGAATACATGTTGGGTAGCGCACGCATCGGCTCAAAATGATTAACTAAATAGCGACAAATGCAATTGGCAATTATTGTCTCTCAAAAAGTCACACGTGTCACATTATATCATCTTTATTACAGCATGTGCTCAAAATGTCCTCCTCCAGTATGAACGCAAGCGCTAGATGTTGACGCCACTTCCACTTGCCAACAGCACGTTCAATAACTGTATGACTTCTAATTTCACAAGGCAGCATAACGACAATATTAAGGTAAAACGGCCAAAACTACAGCCATTTGCGTCTAGTTTCTTCTTGATGTCGCACGCCAAAAATTATTAAAATCGGCCAAGGTTTCACGGAGCTATTTAAAAAAAATAAAAGTGGCACCTTTTCACGGACCACGGTGTAAATTCAGGCTGGTAAAAAGACGTTAAACACGCGACTAACGTACCTCCGGTACCGTCGCCGACTGTCGTGTCACCCATCTGTATGACAAAGTCCTGTACGATGCGATGAATTGGCGTGCTCTTGTAATGCAACTTGTCCTATACAATACACGTTCAATGCATAGCGAGTGTACAACGTGTCACGTCGAGTGATATTTACTTTAAACTCTAAGCGAAATATATTATACACCGTGTCCGGAAAAAAGTCTGCACTTTTCTCAAATAACTTTATCAAACTTAAATTACTTTTACAGTTTTTGGCACACATTATGCTAAAAACATTTAAAACTTATCTTCAAAATTTAGGCCTACTTGTCATTAAGTATTGCTAATGTAGGCCTAATCATGACGTCATCAAAAATGCCGTTTTCGCCAAAAGATAGCATCCAAATGTGTCTTTGCAATACAAAAACAGGACAAATGATAAAAAATGCAGTAAAGAACTTGACAAATTGTTGGCATAAAAATAAGATATTTTTGTCAAAATTTTGAACCTAGTTGTTTGCTTTTCATTATGTTCAGCGTGGCCGTCGCGTGCACTACGAAAACGTCGTTGTGCAGCAGCCGTCATCAGCGTGCAGCGTTATCTCTGCAGCATGCGTCAGCGTTAGCGTCAAGACTGTAACATTTTGAATAAAGTTTTTGACTCAAAAGTTGGTTAGTAGCAGGTTTTATTACTGCTGTTTACAAAAAAGCAGATGCGAGCTAACAAAACTATTTTTTGCGTTTTTTTGTTAATTTTAGTGTGGCGTTTTGCGTTTTGTAACAATGCGGAGAGTGCTCCATTTTACAAAATACAGTGGCGTCGTTAATTAGGTGAGGTGGATAATCAGTATACTCTCAGTTGCACATATGTTGCTTACCAAAAATTATAAACGTGCTTTTAAATTTGGTAAAGTTATTATCTGGAACACTGTTAGCTATTTCACCTCGGATACAGTGAAAGCGGCAATTACGTCAGCATATATGGTGTCATCGTGATATAAAAAAAATTTCTAAACAGCATAACAAATTAAATATTAAAAACGACTCGTACCAAAAATTATGAAAATATATTTAATTTTATTGAAGATATGTCGAAAATACCGTAGACTTTTTTTCGAACATGATGTATATTCAGCCTTATCAATGAAATAGCGAAAACAAAAACAGATCAACATAATGTGAACTCGTGACTTACGTGACACGAATGAAACTGCACGGATATGAAATGAAAATAAACAAAATACAATTAGTTCTGTAATAAGATAAAATTTACGTATATAAACACAACTATGTGACTTTTTTGACTCCTGAGCTGCAAGCTATATTGGACCCTTATTGTCAGGCACCATGTCTGAGGTTGTCAGCGTCTGCGCGTTTGTCCGTCTGTCTGCAAATGTCAGCTGTAGATGGCATTGCATTGCAGCTCACGAAAATTGTTTGCGCCTAGTCTATTATGCTGTAGCATTTTTACTTTAGTTCTTTTGAACACTATTCAATGTGTCATTTTGTTTTATTACATGTTCAGTAATGTCACGGAATGTCACGAAATAAAAATAAAAATAAATATTTCGCCCCGTCACCAATTGTCTTTAGCCAGATTGCAACTGGAACTTAAAGCATTTCGCGTTCGTACAAATGCTGAATCATCAGATCAAATCAGATCAAATCAAATGTTTCTTTAATGCAGCAATTATTGTCAGACCGCTATTGCACAAAAAAGGGAAGACCAAACAAGACAGTCAATAGGCTAACTATCACAAAACAACAAGAGAATTGTGAAATTACTTGGTTTGGTCGTTCGTATCCGCGCGTAATGGCGGCAAAGTTCATGACGGTCATCGGCACGGTCTCGCCGAATAACGCGATCTCGAACTTGCCGCTGAAGTTCTTGCCCGGACCGTTGAGATCGACGACGACCACCTTGAACCAGGCTTCGTCAGTGACCGTGTACAGTCCGGCATCACCCAGCGAGACGAGACAGCACGCCGCAACCATGGTCAGCAGTACTGCCGCAGTCTTCATTGTGCGTTCTCTACCTCGCAGCATGCATAGCCAGGCCATAGTAAAGACTAAATATCGTAGACTACCGGAACACAAATCTCTAGTAAAAAGTCCCAACTATAAGGCCCTGGCCTAATGCTAATTGCATGACCTCGTTATAAAAGAATTAAAGAAAATAGCAAGCAAATGCGTCCTACTTGTTCTTTATCAACGAATTGTAAAAAGCATTAAACTAAACACTTGAAAATGCATCGCATACGACGAAGTGTCATCGTCTACAACAGATATGATGTTTTTCATTTTTTTCTTGATAGGACTAAGAAAAATCTCACGTGACGCTATTCTTGACTTTGTAGGCCTATCTTCCGACATTGTTGACACGACGGAAAACCTAAAAACTAAAGTCAGGCAACTATAGGCTAACAGAATATGAAATATATCAGTATACAATACATGAAATGCCTTAATACGAGTAAGCAACAAGTGAACTTGTACAGTTGACGGCTGTTATGAATCTGTGATGCGTCACGAGTGTTTCGGTGTATTCAGTTCTGCACAAGAAACGTTACACTGTTCCCACTGCAGATGTAATTCGTACGCTGCGACACTTCGCTGACGAATGATGAAGAGGAGAACGAGTGCGCGACGTGGCAAGCAACACGTAGCAGGTTTGTCGTTCGTTTCGGCGGCTCATCATACCTGGCAGCAGATTAGTGGCTGCAGCTGGCGCCATTTCACGCCTGATCTCACTTCTCGGTGATCTGATCTGGCTCGCCCAGCAGCTCGCGCGCCAGTCAATAATCGTCATGCGTGTCGATCAGTTTCCTGTCAGCGTCCAATCGTTAGCTCATTATTCACTCGTCACAGCTGGCTCGATCGTGCGTGTCGCCCGCCTGGATCAACTAGTTTGTCATACACGCATGCTGCGCGCATGCTATTGCTAACTTCAAGTCATCGTACATGACTGGCTGAAACGTTTCTAGGCCTGTGCTTTTATTCGCTGCCGTAATTTTTTTCAGTGCTGTGTGTTTTACAATATTTTACAGTAAGCTTACTATATTCTTGTTTTGTGGATCTACTCGCGTCTCGAAAACACATGAGCAAATAATTTCATAATCATGGTTAACCATGTTCATAATAATATTATTTACTATAAGCCTTACATTGCATTCGACAAGTTAACCGGGTTGATTCTCGTAATGTACTTTGTTCACTCTACATGTCTCCACCCTACACTCCCTGCAGGTCTCCACTCTGCACTCTCTAGAATGAGAAATTCCCATCCGTCCGACTCCGACGGTGCGACCTTGAATGCAAATGAGGTTAAAGTCGACAAAGAACTGAGAACCAACTTCTACGACGTCATCATTACCATAGTGACGTGTTTTGTTTATCATGAAAATAACTTTATACATAAAATGTTTGTAATAATACTTATATTTTATTAAACAACAAACAAAAATGGCTGGGCGAAAATTTTTTGTTGGAGGTAACTGGAAAATGAACGGCTCAAAAGCATCCATTGATGGAATCATCCAATTCATGAACGAAAAAGGCGTGAATCCAAAGACAGGTTGCAAAACAGAATTACATCCGTTTTTATCTAGTATATTTGATTACATGATTGATTGCAGTGGCACTGGTCATACTAAGTATGTTGATTTATATTAGTATCTTATTCTACAGTCAATAAGCGAGGAACTCTAATAAGCGATCGATCGAGGCACCCTAGGCGCCGAGGTTGAGACGCCGAAGGTGTTGAGGGGATAGATCTAGGGAGGTGTGTTCCCACCCGACTAAGGAGTCTAAAAAAGTGCCGTAAACTTTCTCAGCGGGCCCAGGGGCGGGGCCCAAGCCAGCCAAAAATGAATTTGGTGTATTTTACTTTTAGCTCAAAATTCTGGCTTTCTGGTGACAATTTGTTAACGAAAATGATTACAAGAAATGGTGACAAAAAGTACAAACTACAGAGCTAGAATGTAGGCCTATTGCTGACAAAATGACACGTAGGCCTAAGCCTACACCAGAGTTTCCCTCCATGTCTCCGAGAAGTTGGGAACGCTGTTCTCCACCCCTCTCAATTTAAGCACTGTTTACCGTTGATTGGCTACAGACTCGTTCTTGTATTTCGTATGCAAAATGCAAAGTTTAAGTGTCAAATAGTATAGGCATACCACTTTATTGAATGCTGACAGAAGTCGTGGTGGCTGTTCCGGCCCTGTACGTCGCTTACGTTCGCGATAAACTCAACAAAGCGATCGGCGTGGCTGCGCAAAACTGCTACAAGGTGGCCAGTGGCGCCTTCACCGGAGAAATAAGGTACAGTATAATATCGGTTTTGAAACTAATTGAAACATGCGTAATGGGTTTAACATAGAAACTGTCATTAGTTGACCGTGATTGACGCGACAAGTTAAACAAGAAGCCCAGCTGTCGCTAGGATAGCCGACCGTACTGACTGTCATTGACCTTTAGGGTCATCCAAGGTCGATTTTCATTTCATCTGAAAGGGCATATGCCACTTCTTATTAGTGATTAATAGTAACCTTGGGCGTATACTTGACTGTTTCCGAGATATGGCCAGTTTTCCGTTGAATTTCTTACCCCCATTTATTCAACCCCAATATGAAAATGTTCCCATTGCACTAGATCGCTGAAATTTTGGATGCCCGAGTTTAAGGCATATGGCTAATAATCTCGGGTAAAAAGTTTCCCCCACGCCCTAGGCCTAAAGCTTAGCCACAATACATTCGTTACGGACGGACAGACTAACGGACGCACAGACGGACGACAACCATGCCAATAGCTCAACCGTTACGGTCGGCTAAACACTTGAGGTTAGGCCTATTGGAGCGTGTTTTGGTCGTCCGTCCGTCTGTCACTCTGTGTGTCCGCGTGTCACACTCGTGACCCTGCTAAAGCCATTTGTCAGGAACGCTCATGTGACGGTGACCTCAATTTGGTAACATTCAAGGACGCTGGGAAGAGCAGATTCCAGGGGTCAGAACCTCTGGTCGTAATTTGCATTGCAGGTTACCTGTTAACTAACATCGGCGCGGAGCCTACCAAGTAACCAAAGTAATTTGGTAATAGACGAAATCGCCGACCAATACTGCCACCTGGTAAATCATTAATAAGTTTTCGCATGTTTTGGCTATTGGTTTGAACCTTCAAATCTAGTGGCTTTTATCCCCCAAATCTGGAATTAAAATCGGGCGCAACTTTTCCCAGTTTTGGGCTGAGGTTTCCCCCACTCAATTTTTCCCCTCCATTTTAGACTTTTTTTCCCTCTAAGGAGAAAGTTTTGTTAAGGGTGTAGTTTAATTGCCAAGTGAAAAATAGGGGGAAGTAAAAAATGGGGCGAGTTTTTGTTAAAGGTGCAAATTTTAAAAAATAGGAGAGAAGCAAAAAATAAGGCAGAAAGTTTTGTTAAGGGTGTAGATTGCTCAGTAAAAAATAGGGGAAAGTAAAAAAAATAAGGGGAAGTTTTTTAAAGGTGTACTTTGCCCAGTGAACTTCCCCCTATTTTTCACTGGGCGCAAGCTGCGCCCACGAGGTAACCTATAGGGATAGAAGCCACTGCAAACGAAAAACTGCACTAATACTTTTGAAGATCCAATAAAAATTTTAGGCTGTTCTGTACAGTGTGAAGCTGTTGGTGTATTATTGCAGTCCGGCGATGATCAAAGACGTTGGAGCTACTTGGGTTGTTCTTGGACACTCGGAAAGACGCAGCATATTCGGCGAGACCGACCAGGCTCGTGTTTTGCTTTTCAAGTTCTAATCCTGGTGTTGGCGTAGTAAAATAAGACATTGAATAAACCTACATAAAAGTATACACTGATTGCCGGTGTGGGAATTTCCAAATGTAAGTAGGCACACCGCCCACATGACAAAAGTTTATCCTTTGTTATGTGACTGTCCTAACAAGCCGCATTACGGTTCACGTCTGTCCGTCCATCCATACGTCCGTCTGTCATCGTATGTCAAGTCATCGGACGTCTAAAACTTCACAAAATGACATATCTAGGGGCGTCATTTAAGGGGAACTGAGGGAACCTCCAAAAATTTTTGATTTTAATTTTTTCCCTGAGTGAGTCCTGCATAAACGATTGGCGACAAACTTTTGGTGCCTGCTTGACCGTTACTGTATAAACTGTACGAAATTTGGTCAGTTGGTTCTCAGGAAAATCATTCAAATTGTTGTTGCCAGATGTCACATTTTGAGGCTGAAATGCCCCAAATTCGATTTTAGCTGGGACTGTCCCAGACGCCGCTGCCCCAGACCCTTAGCTGGATTTAATGTGTCTTAAGGCTACGGGGAAGGAGTTGAAGTGGTAGGAAGGGGAGAAAGAAGGAAAAAGAAAGAGAGTGAGACCCCTCAATGATTTACTGAAATAACGCCACTGCGCATATCTAGAGCAAATGTTTAAAATGTTTAGGCCTATTTCTGGCTGGCGGATCGCATGCTGACCGGCTTTGGTTCGGCGTTACCCCTAGCTCCACCAAAGAGGCAGTGATCAGAGAGGGGAACAGCTCTTGCAGCGCAAGCGATTCCGTCTGTTCCTACAGATTTCTCCGTAGCGTGCTGTCATTCGATGGATTAAGATGCTAATTGGCGGGTATGACACGTGCCATACCAGCGGAGAGGGAGATTTAAGTGTCAAACCCCCAGCCAAAACATGCAGTTCTCTACGACTTACGAAAAGAGGATTTAGGCCTATGATTCACCAGGTGGCAGCATCGGTCAGCGATTTCGCCATTTACTAAATTACTTTGGTTTTTGTTATAATTGTGAGTACTGGTTGTTGTAGTTGATCGGAGAGAAGGTCGGGCACGCGCTGTCTGCCGGCCTTCATCTGATGCCGTGCATTGGCGAACAGCTCAAGGACCGGGAGGCGAACAAGACCAACGACGTTTGCTTCGCACAGATGAAAGCAATCGCCGGTAGTCTATCGGGCACTGCAGTGCAGCTTTCACGTTTCAGACTAATACTGCATAATAGGTGGCCTTTTTAGTGGCGTAACGGCTAGGACGTTGCATTTACGATCCAGAGGTCGTGCGTTAAACTCCCCTCAGCGCCAGAAAGGAACCTTCCCCAAGTTGCATCAACCCCACTGATCTAGGCTCTGAAGTTTAACTCTTTAGTGGCCATAGGTTGCACGTACAAATGAGAACAAAACCGTTTACTTAGGAAACGACATAGGCAAACATGACAACGAATTGCGTCCGGACAGCTGTTAGGTCTGGGGGGAGCGCCTCTAGCGTGTAGGCCTATTTTTGCGCATTCGAGGTTCTCAAAACGCATCTAGTGGCAACATTTTCAACAGTTTTGGGGTGGGGGGTTTGAACCAGCATATACCAAAATATATGTCCCACTGTTGTCAATGGACTGATGCCGATGATTAAAGTGCCGCGAGAGATGGAGGGAAAGTGTACAGTGGCAACATTTATAACTGTTGCAGCCCACGTCAAGGACCCGAAGGAGTGGGATCGAATAGTGATAGCGTACGAGCCGGTCTGGGCGATTGGGACGGGCAAGACGGCGACACCCGATCAGGCTCAGGCGACACACAAGAGCATTCGTGAATGGGTTACCAAGAACGTCGGCGAAGCGGTCGGGAAGTCGATGCGCATACTCTATGGAGGTCTGTGTTGTACTGATGGACACAATAATTATGTTCTTACAACACTTTTTATGCATATACTGTAGCATATGGTGGTCGTAGGTGCTTGTAAGTCCTAGAAAAAAAGTTTTCATTTTCAGGACCTGGAAAGTCCTTGAAACCGAATACTGTGAATAAGTCCTTGAAAGTTTTGGAATTTTGTGGAAGAAAATCTTGAAAGTTGAACTAGTAAAATTCAGACTTTCAAGATTCTCTTCTTGAAAGTCTTTGAATTTTACTAGTTCATAACCATCGCTATCAGTGTGAAAATTTTGCAGTCAATAATTAACTCCCCTCTAGTCCTGTCTACAGGGTGCACCAAAAAAATTTACCCCCTTAAGGTTTTCTGATAATTTTTCCGAAACGGCTGAAAATTTTTAAACAAAATTTTACACGTCTATTATCCATTCAGACTTACGCTAACATGCAAAATTTTATTCAATTATCTCCAACTTTGACAAAGTTATGCCGTATTAAGCGCGGCCACCCACCGAATTTTTACATTTCACAGCACGTCCATCACGAGTTTTACTAACTGACGATAAACAACAGGTTTAAAACAGAAATAACTGACATTTTATGAACCAGTGAAATGCCTGAAGCATTGCGCCCCACACATGGTAGTCAAGTGGGTTGAGGTCGGGTGAATTTGGTGGCGATTGGTCCTTTGCGATGAAGTCGGTACAGTTTGCCGTCAACCAGTCCTGCGTCTAATGGGCCGTGTGCGCAGGAGCGCCGTCTTGCTGAAATACGAATCCAAATGGAAGCAACCGTTTGCAGTTGTCAACGAGCATTGGCAGCAGCCAATCGCCACCAAATTCATCCGACCTCAACCCACTTGACTACCATGTGTGGGGCGCAATGCTTCAGGCATTTCACTGGTTCATAAAATGTCAGTTATTTCTGTTTTAAACCTGTTGTTTATCGTCAGTTAGTGAAACTCGTGATGGACGTGCTGTGAAATGTAAAAATTCGGTGGGTGGCCGCGCTTAATACGGCATAACTTTGTCAAAGTTGGAGATAATTGAATAAAATTTTGCATGTTAGCGTAAGTCTGAATGGAATTCTCAGCCGTTTCAGAAAAATTATCAGAAAACCTCAAGGGGGGTAAAATTTTTTGGCTCACCGGTACTTAATCTTACTTATTGCTAGATAGCTGCATTGCTGTTATTTATTTAGTAGTACTAATTTTATGTTCTGAGCAGCTACATTGATGCAGATCTGACGACGTAAGCCTATACTTTCTGCAGTAACTATACAGGGTGCTGCATAAAAAAGAAGCCCCTAAAATTCATAATTACGTCAAATATTAAGTAAGCTCTTAGCTTATAGGAGACTGGCGCGCTCTATGCATGTCATGATGATTACTGCGAATTACCATGTACCGCACGATTGGCACACCATAGTGCATTATGAGTTATGGCCAGTATTTGAACTAGGCCTACCTACCTACTCCGGAGGGATTAATTGAAGGCTGAGTTTACCTTTGGTTTGTATGGATTGCCGCTAACAAAGCTTGTGTGCGTTGAAACGACTAGAGGTTCATTGTCGGCTTATAATTGCAAAGTGCCAGCCAAACAGTGACATAGACGTAGTAATAGTTTCAGTATCGTATTCAAGAGGGCCCAGGACCCCCATTCGATGCCCAGGACCCCCATTCTTAAATTTTTGTTAAAAACATATTAGGGACTGAGAAAAATAATTAAAATTGCTGTCATCAGATCTCATAAGCCCCCCTATTTTAAGGCTATAATTGCACCAAATTCGACTTCCGCCCCAGACCGCGCTGGGGGAGCTCACAGCGCTCCCCCATACTCCCTAGCTGGAATTCAGGGGGTCCTACTTTTAAAGAGAGGGAAAGGGCCGGGAGGAGAGGGAGAGAGAAAAAGAGACAGGGATAAGAAGGGAGGGAAAGAGGAGAAGAAAAGTAGAGGAGGGAGCAGTGGAAGGAGGAAGGAGAGAGGAAGAGATGCAAGGCCCACCCAATTCATATTTCTGGTTACCTACGCCACTGAATAGTTTGTAGTAGTACTGTGTTGAAACTACTACAGGTTCGGTGTCAGCTGACAACTGCAAGGAGTTGGCCAAGCAGCCGGACATTGACGGTTTTCTCGTCGGTGGAGCATCACTCAAGCCAGACTTCATCACCATCATCAACGCCAGAGGATAGAACTTTTAGACAGCCATCGTGCAATCGATGTCTGCAGAACTCACGTGTCTGCACTATGAATAAACTCATAGGTTGATGAAACGGTAACTACAGAGTGGTCCAAAAAATTCGACTTCTCAGTGTCGGTAATTTAGTGACAGTCACTGACAAAAGGCATGTTATGCACCCCTGGAATTAAGCTGAAATTGACAGTAACGCATGAAATTAACTCGGTTTTCATTCATCGTAAAGTGAAATAACAGCCACCAATCGTCGCTAAGTTATCAACGCCGGTTTTTTGGCCGACCCAGTACTTAAGAAAAATAAATTCAACAAAATTCAAGCAGATTTAAAACTAAATTAATTAAAAGGTGTGGGATAGTTCGGCATAGAATCTCGGAGCTATGGAGCCCCACCTGCCAGATGGGATCACGCAGGTGAATGCACTACAGTCATCAAAATATAGCATGTATTTTAATTTCTGACGTATGAATTTATGTAGCACATGCCTGTTAATTTCCACCGTTAACACTGTTCTTCTGTATTGCAGTGATATTATTATAACATAATGCACACGTCAGTTTATATTACATGAATAATATATCGCACAAACTGAAATGCTTATACAGAAAATATTTGTAAAATACTGCAACTGTCCAATAGTTGACTATATCAAAATAGTAACAAAAGCTAACAAAAAGCTCATCTTGTCACAACTTTGTTTGAAGTGATAGTATGTCTGGCAGCCTAAGCCTACGGGGTGGCACTGGCTGCCCTGCCCCGCATTGGAACTTGGATAGTATGTTTGCCAGCTGCATCATGGAACCAACTGTCACTTAGCACAACCAAAGAGAGTTCTTTTAAGGCCACGCAATATGCTTTGGTACTATCAACTAATGCCATGCAGCTGCCACTTATAAGACGATAAAGGATTAAAGTCAAAAGATATGATCCAAAACTCTGCCTCAAAAGATGTGTACAGTTCTTCATAAAATCTCACAGCTACGGAGCATCACCTACCAAAGATGATCAAACAGTGTTAACTGTACTGACACAGGTGAACGTGCCCCACCTTAACACCTAAGTCACCTACCCAGAGGGATGGAAGGCTAAGTTGACCTTGGGGCTGGTTATATACCAAGACGGTTTACTTTTCCACAGGCAGTCACGCAGCTGAGTCGTAACTGCTTGATAACGACCCGATCGGGAATTGAACCCAAAATCTCTACGATTGCAAGTCTAACACTTTATAGTTACGTCACCAAGCCGTTGCCTTAGGCCTGAAATTTCCTGTGCTTTCAAATGCAGCCTGGCATAAAAGTGGGGACATAGATGCATTTTTTCTAATTTTCAAATTTTTTATTACACAATATTCCATGCAATAAGCTTGTTTGCCTACGCAGCTCATAAAAACAAAGCAACACACAAAAAAGTACGCCCTACTCACGAGAACAACAATAGAAACACTGAGCATAGCAGACTAAATGCAAGCAGATTTGTTTCAGTAAAACGTTGAAAACAAACAAAAAACTGCACACACATGTTAGAAAGGCCTAATAGAAATTTTAGGGGGTGGCGGTTTTTTACAGACAGACGAAAACTGGAAGCACAAGAATTTTTTACACCTTAATGTATATTATCGATCACTGGGTGCGGTCACAGCAAGAGGTAGAACTATTGGCTGTATACTGTCTGCATTAACAATCTTTGTACCACAGAGAAGACAGCAGAAGTTTGCATCGGCTTTGTAACTGCCCTGCACACAGACAGACAACAGTTCAATACCCAGTCAGAAACACACTACTGTCAAGACTCCATCAGCAAAAATATAACTAAAGAAAACTTGTTTGCCACAAATCATGAAAACTGTACTGTTTATCAATGACGACAAAAACTACCATTTTGAAAAGTTTAAAATCAGATTCTCAGAATCTGTTAGCTTCGTGTCGACTTTATGAATTCTGCAGATTAACTTAATCACGTGCTTAGTTAAATTTGTCAACACATGCATGAGAAGCAAGAGAGACTTCATAATGTCACGATAATCTTAAAATTTATAGCAATCTGTGATAAAGCTGTCTGTAAAACTAAATAAAAACGACAGAGAAGTTCAGAAACAAGTATAATACTACAGGTCTTGCCTAGACCTGTAAGCGAGAGCGAGAGCGAGCGGTAGCGAGCGAGAAACTGGACGAGCGAGAGCGAGCGAGATTTTTCCCGTGAGCGAGCGACAATACATACGAGCGAGTCGAAGCGAGCGAAATTTAA
>Ga0209367_1007465_pt1 | contig 15069 bp, 9 predicted proteins | sample WorMetLIZISLAND2_FD_187412 | JGI IMG/M metagenome (GOLD analysis project Ga0209367, IMG submission 187412) | Marine gutless worms symbiont microbial communities from Max Planck institute for Marine Microbiology, Germany - Olavius geniculatus... ... | reverse complement strand
CCACATTCATGAACAATAGAAATAAAACAACCTTACGACGCCAACAATCGTTAACTGACTGGTTGGAAAAATCTGTACACTATACTATGTTGTGCAGCAGCGTCGTGAGATTTTAAAAAAAAAAAAACTAGTAAAACGTAAAGTCCTTCCCGAGCCGTAAGGCCCATAGGGCGGCGCTGATCTCCGTTTCCAGGCCCTCAGCCAGACACCAGTTTTTACACTGCATGCGGATACGGGGTCAGTGCATCGCGCGGTGTGCCTGTTTACGTCCCAGCTTTCGCTGGTACTCATTGCGCCTACCCACGGAGGGATGGCCAGACTGAGTTGAGCTGGGAAAACTAGGCGGGACAGAAAGTTGCAACTTTCCGACAAACACTGCAAATATCCGACAGAATTCCGACAACCAGTTGCAAATTTACGACAAAAGAGATTGGGCGCTCAGGATTTCGAGTCTCCTCTGACTTTTCCCAAAAACGGGATTTCAGCACCAAATTTTGCATTTTAGACGAAAATTTTCCACCAAAAATTCTTTGCAAATTTTCAGACAGCCAAAAATTTCAGGGGAGCGAATGCCACGACGGCACGACACCACTCTGTTGGGGGAGTCCATTTCTATATAAAACTTTAAATCGGCAACCTGTTGTTATTTGCCCTGACTACATTTGCTCAGTAACGGTTTAACCATTTTTTGTGTCTGCAAAAAAGTCACGATTTAATTCGTGAAAAATTAGCAAATGCATGTAGTTCGGTGCACATTGAGGATTGAGGTGGTCGTCAGTCCTTTAACGCTAGGAGAGCGCGTGTCTCATAATAGCGCGGAGGTCGTTCGAGTATTCTTGGACGAAGGCGACGGGCGACCGACCACACGTACGCAAAACATGCCCACTCAAAGCCGCTCACTCCGCGTCAAAAACCCGAGCCAGCCAGCTCTATATACTCGACAGTCGTCCGTCCGGCCCGGTCTGGTCACAAATCAAATTAAATTCGCATTCTCCATCAAGAGGCGGACCGCCTCGGCGGTTGTCTCAGAGAAGCCGGTCGGTCATGGAATAAGGGACTCGCACCTAGCAGTGTAATAGTCGGTCTGCTGTAAATCAGTGCTAGTGCTCGATGCACTGACGGTGACGTCATACAGCGAGTGCGCTATTGTGAGTGACTACGTGCTAGCTGCCGTGCTGCGGATTATGTCGCCGCCCGCCGCGCTCAATGACGCGTCGTCGTCATACGTGTGGTCCTAGTAGTACTCTAGCTCCCAAACCACCCCCACACCACACAGTGAGACCACCCGCACTGCCAAGCAATTGATCTACGCCCGGCACGGCACGGGCCTCGTCGCAGCCGGCGCCTTTCGTGAAGCCGCCGCCGCCGCCGCAATTAATTTTCCATGACAAAGGTGTTCGCGCCTCTTTCATAAGAGAATTTATCGCGCCGTGACACATTGCATTGGAATAAATGCAGCTAGGTGTGAACACGTTAATGTTCGATGGCGACATAATAAAGAGATCGGCGGAAATAAAGACGGCCACTTGCCAGTGCACAGCTATTGGCGGCAAACAGTCGACCTAGCATTCACCAACACCAATCACTCAGCTAAAACTAGATATGCAATGTAGATACCGGCTATTTTATGTTTTTATTTTCATTTATTCACTTGATCAGAGCAAAAAGCTTCAACAGTTTACAAAGCTATGTAAAGGCGATATGAGTCAAAACTCGAAAACAGCAAAAATAGTTTCGGGGCGATATTATCGCGTGTCTAATATTGATTTTTGCTGTTTTAGTCGAATTTCGTCTAAATTTTTGGTATTTGATTTTATGACAATAAATTCTTTTACTGTTTTCAGAATACCTCCGGGCGGGTAAAGGAAATTGGTGCAAGGAAAAATTATGTGTGATGTAACAATGTCTACTGCAGCTAATTTTGTCTTTGAATAAAAACGGTTAGTTGCCGTGGCAACAGAGGTTGTTATGGGACAAATTTAAAAGACACCATAGGTGCAAACAGCGCGCAATTATCTTTTACGGGCGCCGAATTATGGTCAATTTTGTCCCAAAATTCGTTGCCATGGCAACGGGGGTCGGCAGGGGAGAAATTTAAGTGACCAAAATACACAATCGGATAGCCCAGGTCCAAAAATTGGGGGTAGGTGCAAACAGCGCGCAATTATCTTTTACGGGGACCGAGTTATATCGCTTTGAACTCTCCATTGGCTGTAATGCAAAAATTTTGCAAGTTTTGAATGGTTGCTATGGCAACAGGGGTCGTTAGGGGGTACACTTAAATGACACCGTTAGATTACCCGACCCCGAATATAGGGGGTAGGTGCAAACAACGCGCAATTATCTTTTACGGGGACCGAGTTATACCGCTTTGAAGTCCCCATAGGCCGTAATGCAAATTTTTAAAAATTGGGGCATAAAAAGGGGTAAACTTTAACAATTTTAATTGAAAACATATAAGGAATGTGTCCGGCGTCAGGACGCTTCGTTTGAGCGATTAGCGGCGTCGGTCGGTCCAACGGGCTGGTCTGTAGCCGTGTGCAAAAAAGGAGATAAAATAGACGCCTAACGGCGAATTTCGCGCATGCGCAGCCACGCCCCCTTTGAACCTATTGTAACCAAATTTTGCACGTCGGGTCGGGTGGGCAATGTGATCACTGATGCCAAGTTTTATGGAAATCGGTTAAGGGGTGTCGGAGTTACAGGACCCCCCAAACGCCATTTTCTATACTTAACGTTTATCGCCCTTACAACAGTGTCAGCACTACCGTGCTGCACTGTGATGTCTTACGATTGATCGAATGCTTGATTAAAAATACTATAATTATTGACCGTGAGGTCAGTTTTTTTTCTGTCCCAGACTGAGATAACTGCAGCCTATTGACGTTGCAGATTTGAGCATATTCCATCATCACTCCATAGACGTTTTTCTTTATTTTTCCCCATAAAACGCTATTGTGAAGTTTCCCAACGCTTATTACGTTTATATATATATACACCTTTATTCGTCAAATGACAGCCATGAAAGGAACATAACTAATAACGATAGATAATAATAATTTTAAAAAATAATAATAATAATGACAAAAAATACAGTTCATCAGTTTATGGCTTTTGTCGTGGTCTATAATTCTGTAGATCAGCGAGAAGCGAACGACGGCGAGTATGTCCAAGATCGGCAGTGAACAACACCGCACAAATGACATTTCGCCTAATCTCCGGACCAAACACTAAAACTAACTCTAACCCTAACCCTAACCCTAACCGTATCCGTAGGCGCAATATGGGATTAGGCAAAATGGGAGAACAGCGGACAGACATCAACTGGACAGCCGCTGCAACATGAGCGCCACCCAGCACTGTACTGTAGTGTAGACCAGCCTATACTGTATGCAGCTGGTCAAACATCGCATAGCTGTTTCCGTGTTGCTCTCTCTCAGCGGACGATGCAGCAGCGTTTTGTCAAGCGAACGACGCAATGCAAACAGACGGACGAACGACCGACCGACTGAACAGGCGGACAGACGAGCACTTAGCCGGCTTCTGAGCAACACAACACGCTGTCTAATGGAATGACGGCTGACAGAAATTCAATTTCCGACGACGACGGACGGACAGACATACACACGACACGCCATGCAGCCAGCGCACAATTGCGGCGACAAACACCTTGTTTACCGCAAAATACAGGAAATTCTGACACATGAGCGCTTGCATGCCCTTCTTTGTACAAAACGTGACGTGCTTATGTGCCACCCAGTTTAGTACAGAAACAAATAGCCGACTGAGATGATATCTACGGCGATATGATGAGATACACCGTGAAAACCTTCGTCGATCTGACAGCGTACGACTGGTTTCAGCAATCAGCAGTCTTCGTTTGAAGCCTGTCCGTTCCATGTCAGTTTCTGCAGTTGACGGAAGAGGAGGCGGATAGATGTACTATAGTCAGTGGAATACAATTTGTTCAGGCGCCAGAAATTCGCTGTTGACACAGATAGACAAACGCCGAATCTAAAAATGTGACTTTTCAATCGGCGTTTATAATGCCGGAAAGATTGTCATGGCTTGTGCGGTGGCAAAAACTGTTATATAAAAGATGCACCTTGTCAATGTGAAGACCAAAATTGTCGGTAATTACGTCGTATTGTATAAAGTAGGTTATCATATTTTTCATCTATTAGGGTGATAACCATCAATTTACGTGTGTTTTAAAACAGTGTCCATTCATTTCTCGTATTCCACCTCGTATCAGGAACTCCGCGCACGGCGTTGGGTGTTTGTTTTTCGCTGGACGTCGTCGATTCTGTGGCGGAGGCAATTATGACGCTTGGTCGACATCAAAGAGGCAGATTTATGCCGGCATCGTCGTAAACGGACGTTAGACGACACGCATCCGGCCGGCGGAACCGAGACGCACGCCAGGATATTGTATCCGACTCGCTCGCTGCATGCGTAATTAACCCGTACTGTATTTGCACAGTCTCTTCACGTCGCTGCCACGTCATATGCCATCAGTGGCCCTACCAATACGACGGCTCCTATCCTGTAGTCTGGTTAAAACCGTGTCGGCCCACTGCCTACTTATTACGCGGCCGGCCGCTTGCAGACTTTACACTAAAATAACTCCTGCCGTGGAAAACATTCACACCAATGTTGTTTTTTCTACGAATTTTCGTTTTTGAGTTAGGAGCCAGACAGACAGACGGACGGACGAACTAGCAAGACCTGTAACGCGGCTTATAAGGACGGCCGCATAATAACTGAACACTGGCATGAGCTTTGTCGTTGCAAATGCACCAGTGTCATCATCTGACGTGTTGATGCAGTAATCTCGTTAGAATGACGACGTTAGCACAACACTGAGTAATATGGACGTCGAGCCATTTCAATTAGCAGGCCGATGTCAGACACTTACAGTACATCTAGCTATGTAGACCACGTTGTGCCGCATTGATACGCCCAGCATTGTGACAGGGTCGTTTTAGTATGACCCAAAACCCGGATACCCGCCATAGACAATGACCCTGGAGAGACTGGTCAAGTCTGTCACGTAATCAGATATGCAATAGGCACAACCTTCACTTCCGGATACTCCATCTGCAAAATCTAACTGTGTATTTTCCCCAAGATTCGCTTCCTTCACGAACAGAGAAAAGCGCATAGCCGTGATACATTCAACGAAAAATAGTGTTCGTTCGTAGCTAGACACGTTTAACGAAACATGCGTTTGAAGTAGAAACGCTTTTTAGACCTAGAGACTAAAAAGTTCCATTTATCAGCTGATCACTGACGTTCAAAACCAGTATAGACAGACACTAATAAACGTACTTTAATTTATACATTAAACACATTTAAGACCGAAACAACACAATTTCAGAGCGTCTACCTGTTCAATCTGTTGCCAGGGAGTCGTAAAGGTGTCGTTGTTGTCGAGTGAGTGGTGCTGTCGGCGGGCGTGTCTGGGGCCTGTGAATGATCTTCGTTGGACGAGGTAGAGCACTGAGCCAGTGTTGTTAGGCAGCACGGCGTTCCACGTCACCTCAACACCACGGCCTCCGCCCTTGTCTCGCACCGCTGCACGACCTGGTATGTCCGGCATACCTGCACCAGCCACAACAACCGCCCATTGGAAGCACGTTAGTCCTTCATCATCATCTCATCGCATACTTGTAGTGCGCAGATATTGTAGCTGCTGCCAAGGACTGCAGGTCATGAGGCGAGCCGTGAAAACAGCACGTGGGTCAAGCGTATAGACCTACAGTGGGTCTAGGAAAAAGAACTTAACATATCGTAAGACAAATCTGGATGTTTGTGAACTGGACTACTGAATTTCGCCGATTACTCAAATCAACTAAAATCAATCATGTTGAAGTTTATTGCAATATAGCAACCAGAATATTGGATTAAAGCAGTGTAAACTCCGCAAAATAGATCATTTAATAAAATACAATGCTTAGCACGATATCGAATAAAATGTTACTGGAGAAGATAAGCCAAAGTTTTGCAATTCAGTTGCTCAATTCCTTATGTACACCTTATAGTTGGCTTGTAGTGATGCCATCTACTCTCTATCGGGGTGACTAGTCACTAGTCCGAAAGGGCACTAGTCCAAATTTGGCCAGATTCGGTCCGCCGTAACCAGGGACCGCCATAGCCAAGGTCCTCAAAAGCAAAAGATGCACTTTATCCTTATTCCTAGACCTGTCACTAAGCCTATCCCTAACCTTTGCGCTGTTCGGACTAGAGCCCGTTCGTAATATTGAACTGAAAGCTTACCGTGCCCGATAAACGAGCTTAGGCGACTTTGTGAATAAAAGATGGTGTGCAGTTCACACTGACCATCGTACATGTGGCTGGGTCGCTGACAAGTCCAGCCGCAGCTGTTGGAACAACACTTGAGTTCGGCGTCCTCACAATCGGCGTCGCCCCTACAGACATTGGCACAGACCGCCGCGTAGCCGGTAGCCAGAGTCTCGGGCGGACACGTGCCCGGACGGATGACGTTGATCTGGTTGAGAAACTGACAACTTTCACTGCACGTCGCCAGCTTCGACACCTCCTGTCAACCGTATCACATCAACGTTCAGCTGACGCATCCACGCCCAACTACTGATAAATCCAGCACTTATCTTCAGCACTGCGTCCGTTTGCAGTGACATGCCGGGTTGTCAATTAACTTCACGGGCGTACTCGAATGTGGCCAAATCAATGACAATGTAAGCTACAGTGTCGACCGTCGGCGACCGAAGACTAAGTGTATTTAACCACTGCATAAGAAGTATACTGTAAATATGGGAAAAAGTTGCCTAACGTCAAATAATGGACAAAAATTGGACAAAAAATGGCGTTCTTTGCAATAACAGGTTAACAGTTTTTTTTCGTTTGTGGATAATAGCAAGCCCTCGATTACACAGCAGCTATTCCTGTACAAAAAATGTAGAACAATGGCTTTCAAATGAATGAACGAATGACTGATTTATTGAGACGCATCAAACATGCATCAAACACTGCTGTGATCAAATACAAAATTATAACACTGCAGGAAATACATTAATAAAAACAAACACTGAACATAAACTCAACTACACTACACTCAATTTAACATGTGTCTGTTAATAAATGAAGTCTAGAAACTATGAAATTGACATACGCTGATAGATGAAGTTATAACTCTATAGCGGATTGCTTTTATAGGCATAAGGATGCGTAGCGGACGCCACTATGCCCACGGTGACTGCAATGCCCAGTGGCGTGGTCAGAATTTAAGAAAAAAGCAAGGATCTGAGTAACGAAGTCCCCAAAAACTGAAGCTCTTTTCTAAACGGACGCATACATCTTACTGTTTCGGCAAGCGAAAGTGGGCAAATTTTTTCAGCGCCGATGGGGCATGACATGTTGCCCCGCCCTAAACGCGCCACTGGCAATGCCGCTAAAAGATGGATAGATCACATGCAGCAATTTCTGTTTGGTCTAAACGCTGCGGGTCGTCGACGGCGATGCTGGCCTGCTGCAGGAGAACAGATTGCAGCCGGATGGATTTCGCAGTATAATCTGATCAGTCGCTATGACGCTGGCTCACTCGCTGGCTGCCGGTCGCTGCATGTGATTAGAGAAGCGCTAATCGCTCCGCCGCGCTGCAGACACCCGTTCAGCCCCGGACACCGAGACACTAATATGGCACCTACAACCGGACGGCAATAATTTCTTACCGGACGTCACAAACCGGCACCGGCACGGCGATGAAACTGCGCTAAGACGACGGATTTAGACCGTTGCGAGGAAGACCCGCCGGACGACGGGCTTACAACAGCAGCAGCAGCAGCAATGGCCGTAGATCACTGCAGCATGCTGGCGCGCAATACGAGCGACGACAATGAGACGCGATGTCGACGAGACACGACGCGACGGGACGAGATTTCCTCGCGCGCGTCCCGTGCGTCTGTTTGCGTCGCTGTCGTCTTAGCGCCGACGATATAGAAAGAGCGCGAAAAATATGGCGGCAATATCTGTGACCGGACGGAACGGGCGGGCATCGGGCGACGACGGTTATCATTCTACTGCACATAGATCACTCAGCGCTATAGTTCGTGCAGCGCCGGCTGCAGCGACCCGCTCTCTCCCACAACCCAACGGCACTCATCCGCTTAATTATTGTTGCATACGATATTTAATCAGTCAGCTTGAATACAAAAAAATTGATAAATATGTTCCGGTTAAGAAGAATTATAGCTTTGCACATTTCAGTTAATCGATTGCCAGGTTTGGGTTGTTTGCAGTTTGCAACCGTTGCAACAGCGACGATGACGTTTATAGGGTGTTTACGCGATCCAGCAAACGTCCAGCAAACCTCCAGCATTAGCACGTGTATTTTGAATACATTTGCTGAAAGTTTGCTGGACGTTTGCTGGATCGTGTAAACACCCCATTAGAAAACTCAAACTACGTACTGCTAGTGCTGTTAGTGTTTATATTTTGGAGCGGCCGCGCCAGTTATAAACAAATGTCATTTTTCTACATTTCACATTTTTGTTACATTTTGCACCTTAAACTTTATATAGTTAAAAATTTTGTGATACTGCCAAACATATTTTACAGCGCATAAAAAATTAGTCCGTCTTATTTAAAAAAACGATTAACACCCACATGAAAACGTCATCGATAATCTTTGACTTGTGACGTGACAAGATGAGTTCGGAAAAAGTATCATGCCGACACGGCATGCATATATCATCATCATCATCATCATCATCATCAAGCGCATGCCCCGAGCTGGAGCGTAGCGGTTTCCACGAGGTGCTTCTAGTGTTCTCGATCCTGGGCGCATCTCCAAGCCAAGTTGAGACCATGATTATAAGGCTGCATATATAGATTACATTAAAGTATGAAAACGATAAATCATTCGTGATGTTAACTCACCGCCTCTTGACAATGTTCAACGCAGTCTTCGACGCCAGGAAACGGACGACTGCATGGCACCAGACACTGCACGCCAACATACACAACACATCTACTCATAATGACCCCCAGCATACAGTCCACGACAACATTTTTACGCGCGAAAGCAGCTACTGCTTTCAGCGCGTCTTAGCCATTGCAATTCTATTTGTCTGTCCGTCTGTCCGTCACACGGGTGGATCAGTCAAAAACGGTGCAAGATAGAATCACCAAATCTTCACCATCGGCTGCCTGAAAAACTCTAGTTTCAGAAACCGTAAAGCTTTACCATAAATTCGAAGAGGGTCACCCCGAACGAGAGCGCTACATGAGAGGAGGTGGGCAAAATTCGCGATTTTTGGCCAATAAGTCGCTGTATCTCAGTAACGGTGCGAGATAGGGCCTAGGTTACTATTAATCACTAATAGGAAGTCATACATTGGCTCTCGATTGGCGCCGAATTCAATGACCTTGAATGACCTTGAACGCCAAAATAGGAGGTTTTATGGATTTTTTGGCGATTTCGGGCTGCGACACAAGTCTATATCATTGATGAGGTGGCGCCACTCTACTTCGTTATGCGATCCGGATAGAGAATTTGGTATTTGTATATTAATTTAGCGTGAACATCCCAATTTTCAGCTAAACTACTAAACCGGAACTGCTATAAGATTTCGCGCGTCTCGTGAGCATTAGCTCAAATTTTTTGGTAAATACTGGTCTACAAAAAAACTACAATTGGGTTGGTGGCGTGAGTTAGCGGTAACGCATTTCATTCGATCAACGAAGTTACTCTACGCCGGGCCGAGTTAGTACTGGGATGGGTGAGTGCCTGCGGGCAAGTAAACCATCTTGGCATGTAACCAGACGCCTAGGTCAACTTAGCCTTCCATCCCTCCGGCGTAGATAAATCGAGTACCAGCCTATCTGGCTGAGGTTAAAGCGGGGCGCGTTCACCTGTGGCAGGTGGCAGGTAACACTGTGGGATCCCATACGGCAGGTGACGCTCTGAATAGCTCTGCAGTGAGCTTCCATTAAGATCACCACTTTTTAACCTTTAACGAATGATTTTGACTTGCTTTTATTATAATGCAAAGTTTAAATATAGAAAATTAAGCAAAATAAATTTTTGTATTATTATAACGAGCTTATTTCATTCTTATTCGTGTCCGTTGTACATTCGACTGTGCAGGTATAATAAACACGACTGATGGAAATACGGTAAATAGCAGGCAGCAAACATGTCCGCCGGTGTAAGGCCGGATTAACCTTTAGGAGGGCCCGATGCCATGCGACAACGGGGGCCCTGGACCTTCCGCAAGTAGAGCCTTGCTAGCTTTTGTACGGCATAAAAAGCATCCATTTGACTTTCCACAATTTATTTGTAGTGACCTACAATTTTCAAACTATGGAAAAGGCAAATTTTGGTAGGAACCTACCGTTCAAAACGCATTATTAATCTATTGCACGTTGCACACTGATTCCACACATATGGCAGCACCGATGCTGTCTCAGGTCACGTGAGCTTTGCTCAGATTACTTGTTGGTAATTTCTATATCTTCGAAATTTTTAGAGTTTAAGCCGTTATTATTGTGCAGCGTTATGAAGTGTCCTATCGGCAGCGGCGTAATTTTCGCTAAAAAATGGTGGTATCGAATTTTTTTCCGATGGTTATATTCGTTGGGAAGCCACGATGTTCCCCCGCTGTATAAAATGGCTGCCACCATCGCTTCCTTTTATTGAGGCCTACTATCAACTTCAACAATAATTTAATATAGGCCTACCTAAAGTGCGATCAAAAGAACTATGAAGTATTGGTCTACACCAGCTACATTTGGAGACGAAAAGGTTAGAGATTTTTGGAAAACAACGGGCAAACAAAGTTACAGTCACTAAGCTAATACTGGTATAAAAAAGTAATTTTGGTCGCCACGAGGGCCCCCTGGCACGGGGGGCCCCATGCCATGGCATACTTGGCATATCGGTTAATCCGGCCCTGCGGCCGATGTCGCGAGTGACTATAGATAATGCACTGATGATATACTCGTGGTGACGGTGACTCTACGTCTATATGTACAGAGCACTCGAGCGACTGCTGCAGCGAACGAGATGCATTTGTACTAATGAACGCTGAATGACGCTAAATGTTCTTCTGTCGGGCTGATTGGATCTTGGAGATGCCTCGAGCCGGACCAGCTGTTGTTGTTGCTGCTGATGCTGATGCTTTGTAACAAGGACACGTCGTCACCGGACGTCAGTCAGTCAGTCAGTCCCGTCCCGCATCCCGTCGCTTGCTGCAGTAACCTTACGCATCATCATCATCATCATCAGCAGCAGCATTCCGGACACGCCGACGCTCGACGCGCCGCTGGCGTGACGTGCTCAATTAACTTGTGTCTTTCGTTCGTCGTCGCGATGGAGAAGTTTTCGCAATCTTTTGTCCGCTAAAAATCGCGACTGTGCCAGCACTCAGCACTAGCTTTGTAGAGAGGCTGTACCGTACGTGATTTGCTCAATATATCCAACACACAAACTGCCATGTCTCTCTCTGCCATTTATATCGCATAGACAACTGTGAAATCATATATCATTTTCCGAAGTACATCATTTCCTAAACAACAGCAATAAACAAAAAATTCGAGCTAATGCTCACGAGACGCGCGAAAGCCTATAGCAGTTCCGGTTCAGTAGTTTAGCTAAAAATTAAGGTGTTCACGCTTAATATACAAATATCAAATTCTCCATCTGGATCGCATAACGATAGTTCCGTGGCGCCACCTTGTGAATGATATAGACTTGTGTCGCAGCCCGAAATCGCCAAAAAAATCCATAAAACCACCTTTTCTGGCGTTCAAGGTCATTCAAGGTCATTGAATTCGGCGCCAATCGAGAGCCAGTGTACGACTTCCTATTAGTGATTAATAGTAACCTAGGTTCTGTCTCACACCGTTATTGAGATACAGCGACTTATTGGCCAAAAATCGCAAATTTTGCCCACCCCATATTACTAAGCGTCTTCGTTCGGGGTGACACCCTTCAAATTTATAGAAAAGCTTTACGGTTCCTGAATCTAGAGTCTTCCATGCAGCCGAAGGTGAAAATTCGGTGATTATAGCTTGCACCGCTTTTGAGTGATTCACCCGTGTGACAGACAGACGGACAGACAGAATTGCGATGGCTAAGACGCGCTGAAAGCAGTAGCTGCTTTCGCAGAACGCGATAAAAACACGCGCAGAAGAGAAAAGTGACCGCGAAAAGCAGTCTGGTAAAAACAAGAGCGTGAATCGTCGCACAGCCGGCAAAAAGTCTCCATTAAAAGTAAAAAAAATCAATAAGTAAATTTTAACCGCAAAATTACTAACAATAAAGTCAATTAAAGCTCTTTATTCAAAAAATATGACGTGTTGTGCAAATTAATCAAACTGTCAATTCATCTGTTCACTGGATGTACATTGTACAGAAATATTGACGGCGTTGTCTAAAGTGCGAGAGTAGTGATTTTTAGGTGCAATTCAGTGCAATTCTCTGAGACCGGCATGTGACACGCCGCTAAAAGATGAAGCAATAGCAGTTGCTTGTCGCTGAGACACATTACCGAGCGACGACCGTCATAAAACGTAGCTTGCAGAACGCCAGCTCAGACTCAGAGCAGTGTAAGTTACGATCGTTCGTTGCCTATATAAACGGCGACAACGTCGTCACTGAATAGCCGGCGTCTCAGTCTCATCACAACCGACTGCCGCAAGTCGCTCGAGCGTACAGATGCTTCGCTCCGCTGGCGCAGCGCCGTAATCACGTACAAATATCTTCGTGTTGCCGTCGCCACCAGCGACTCAGCCGGTAATAAATAATCTCCGGAGGCCGGGAGAAAGAGAGAGAATCGCTGAATCCCAAGCCGCAGCGTGCGACGCCCGTCCGCCCCGTCGCTTCCCTTACGTCTTGTTCCACTGCTCGCGGCGTCTCGATCGAATTCATCCGGCACCGCACGCGCTCGCCGCCACGTTCGGGATTTTAATAACAAATAAGACGAATCGAGCAATCCGTGGGACAGCGGCAGGTTGTGCCCGCTTGTGCCGCGAGGTAGACGTCCGACAAGCTAGGCTTGCTGGCTTGCTGAGGGCTCTGCGGCCGAGGAGCGTAAGACGGGCGAACTGGGCCACTACGGCGACTCGACGAGACAAGACACGAATACGTAATGACGGCGCTGCGTCGATAAAGTCGAACATCTGGTAGTGTAATTTTCCCTGCGAGAAACCTCGCCGCTTGACGCCTCGACACGAAAGACATTTTTCTTAAGTCGGTAACGATGTTGTCGCCTGCGTCGTCCGTGATCATTCATTGCGGAATGAGTCAGACGCTGATTTCTTGATTGACGCAACGCTACTAACGTTGTATAGGATATGTACCAACGCCAACTAGCACTTGTTTCACATGCGTACTGAATTGTAGTAGCATGCATGAGATATGGCCATATGATAATAAACAACCTAACAAAAGTGTCGATCTGCGCACGCAGATTTTACAAAATGTCAGCAAATCAGTGAGAATCAAAGCGATTGACTGAGCGGAAAAGATTTTATTCCAGGAGGAATAATGTCTGCGCGACGAGTTGTGAAGCAGACAGAGTGACGTAAAAACGGTCGTTAAAAGCCAGCAGCAGCGAAGCAGTCGTCGTCACAGCAAACTCAGCAGCAGCAGCAGGCCGACACCCGACGGACACGGGCGACGCCGGCATCAATAAGCATCTCGTGGCTTTCACGCTGACCGCAGTCTGTCAGTCGACTGAATCCTAATGGTCGAGCGACGAGATGAAAGCAAACAGAGCTGCCGCAGCTGCGCGACGATTCACGCCCTTGTTTCTGCCAGACTGCTTTTCGCGGTCACTTCTCCCTTCTGCGCGTGTTTTTATCGCGTTCTGTCTTCTCTTGTATTCATCAGCAAGACATCGCCGTCGTCCGGCGCCCATCCGTTCCTCTTCCTGTTAATGTATGTAGCCGGGGCATTCACCTGCAGTCCCGTCTGTCCCAATACATTGCTACGTACGGCAATGCTTTCAGCGGCAGGGCGACCACCGTGCAAGTGACTGAGTGGGAGACTGGCCGTCACATTTCATCAGTCAGCGACGCTCCGCCGAGACCCGCACACGACCGAGCGGGCCGACCGACACAAAGGCTCTTAACTAGAGTCGCGATCTGGACGCCGACGCCCCACGACAAACCGGATCACGACACGGGCATTGGCGTACCGTACAAGACGTCAGTCAGCGTTCGTTCGTATTTTGACATTTCGTCGCACAAACGCAATTGCTCGGCTTAGCCGCAGGCACCCGGCGCCGGTCGGAAAGTAAGTAAACCGATTTGCGAACATGCGAGCTGTGTGTGATAAAGGGAGCATGTGATGACGACGTATATTCGGCATGTCACGATCTGAGCGATTGCTGGCCAGGGACCCATCGAAACTCACCCATCTTCCTCGGCACATAGAAAAATGCAGGGGTAGAAAATGCAGGACCGGAAAACGCAGCACAAAAATGCACGGCTGGAAAATCGGAGACAAGTCAATATGGAAAACGAACAGACACATATAGCATAAAAGCAATCATTATTTTTTGAAAAAAGTGGTTAGTTATTCTACTATCTAACGATAAATCATAATTTGTGCACTGCAACAGTGCCAAATAAAACTCTGATGCAGTGTGATCATTTCCTTCTTTTTCTGTAAACGTTGACCAGTTTTTCTCCTGCTAAGGCACGTGAATTTATGTTATGTATATAGCTAACATCCAGCAGAATAATAGTGCGTAGTGCCTACTGTCTAAAAGCCAATATGCACCACATTTCTTACATTCTCAACTACACGTTCGCTAAGCGGCCGCTTTTTTCCTGATTATTAATTACTCTATTCCAGTCTTCGTTTTGATGTCGACATGTTCCATTTCGTTAGAACAGATTACATATATCGATCAAATATCGATGACGTCGGCTAACTTTTGCTGGCTTTATTTTAGCACACTGAACACTGTTGTGTTGCGCTCAAAAGAATAACAATTATCACAGGCTGAACGGTAGTTCAAGCCCTGTGTTAACGGCGACTTCTCTTTCTTATGGGAAAGCCAAAAATTCGACCCCCCC
>Ga0209367_1007464_pt1 | contig 15070 bp, 8 predicted proteins | sample WorMetLIZISLAND2_FD_187412 | JGI IMG/M metagenome (GOLD analysis project Ga0209367, IMG submission 187412) | Marine gutless worms symbiont microbial communities from Max Planck institute for Marine Microbiology, Germany - Olavius geniculatus... ... | reverse complement strand
TAAGCTTAACTATTTTATGCTACGAAATTGATATCTTTATGTGTTGCCTGTTCTCCGAGACCACTGTAGCTTTGACAGTGTTTGTTTTGCTAGGTAATGTGGTCACACAATAAAGGTGCGGTGGGTGAAAGAACTTCACATTTACTCGCCATAAATTTCTGCTTGTAACAGTGAAAGAGTGGTTAAAATCGGTGCTAAATTGCCGAAGTTATCCCAAAAATAAAATTGGGTATCCGTTTTTTTGAAACACCCTGTATGTTGGAAATTTGCTGTGTCTGTCGAAAAATGCAATTTCTGCCCTGCCCACTTTATTCACCGACGCCGCAGCTGCTAGTCGGCAGTTTGTGGGAGGGCGCGAAGAACAAGGCAGACAGAGCGTGACGTCGGGTGCTTGGTTGGTAAGCAAGGAGTCCGGGGTGCGCCGTGACTCTGAGCCCGCCAGAGAGGGTTCTGTGCAAGGCAGAGCACGCCTTGAAGCAAATCGGCGCATTTTAAGTACGACGGAATAATTAAGCCGTCGGCTTCCCTGCTAGTCTTTCAGTGCAAATCATTTATCACATCATATCATAGCAGGGGACTCGGCATTTACAGGGCTGCAGGCTCTTGCCGGGCAGTCACATGTCTGTGACGACTGCTGCATAACTGCTACAAACCGCTGAATATCAGGCTAGGACTCAGAGCTGGAAAAACCTGGGTTTCAAAACGAATTTCTACAAAAAAAGTTGAGCCAATGCTCACGAGACGCGCGAAAACCTATAGCAGTTCCTGTTCGCAAACTGTCAGTCTATCTCCAGCCATTTCGTCGCAGTTCATTCTTGGAGTGTGCGCTGCAGCCAAAGGTCACAAAAATTAATAAAAACCCCTTATTGTGGAAATTCATGGTCTTTCAAAGTTATCGATGTTGACACGACTAAAAAGCTCGCCACTAGTGTTTGTTGTGACAGACAGCATGCCCATGCTTATCTGCAACCGTTTTCACGAAACACTGGCCAACAGCGGTAAAATAACCACTTTTATGGGGGTACCGCTCTTTAATGCCCTCGTGCGCAGGTTTCCTTGAACCTAGAAAATCGAAACTTGAACCGTCGTAACCTACGTTCAATGCTGAAAATTTCGTACGAAGCTTGTGCGTATCTATCTCAATTGATTTCGGCGCAATTCGTTCTTGAAATCTGTGTCGCAGCCCGAAATCGCCAAAAAATCCATTAAAACCCCTATTTTAACGTTCAAGGTCATCCAAGGTCATTAAATTCGGTAATAATCGAAAGCCAGTGTACGACTTCCTATTAGTGATTAATAGTAACCTAGGCCGTATCTCGCACCGTTACTGAGATACAGCGACTTATTAGCTAAAATCGCAATTTTTTTTACCCCCCCCTCCTCTCATTTAGCGCTTTCGTTTGATATGACTTCTTTTAAATTTATGGAAAAGTTTTACGGTTCCTGAAACTAGAGTCGACGCAGCCGACGGTAAAAATTTGGTGATCCTAGTTTGCACCGTTTTGGACTGATCCACACGTGTGACGGACGGACAGACGGACAGAATTGTAATGGCTAAGACGCGCTAAAGCAGTAGCTGGTTTCTCGCACTCTGCTTTCGCGCGTAAAAATGTGACCTCTAAGGGCATTAGGGTGATGGCTAAAAACCTGATTTTTAAAAATTTAATTTAAGCAATTTAAATTCGATTATCCTGATTGTCAAGCCGAATTTTGAGTTTATGACCCTTTGAGTAGCAAAATTGTCAAACTGTGATATCTCAAAAAGTACTTCTCAGCTTGAAGTAAAATGTTGACCTTGATTTTTGACTTAATTGTGCGTCGAATTTATGTACTACGTTCGAAGTACCTACGTATGCCCCATATACTTTGGCTAACACGGCTGAACATTTAAATCTCACAAGGTAATGTGGCAGCAGATGTAATGCGAGGTGGTAGCGTTTGCTTCTACCCATTCCTTAGTTTAGGAGTTAATGTAAAAGTGAAAAAATTATTCAAATCGAACTAAATTTGCCAAAGCTATCGTGAAAAGTGGCTACAGTGGGACACGGTATATGCCCATGCTTGAAGTCTGATGATAAATCGGCGGATTTTTAATGGATTTGTGGCCTGCTGATGGAGCAAAATTTAGAGAATGCGCATTCCACTTCAACCAACCCTTTGCGCGCGCACACATTACACATTGCCATGTTGATGCCTGAAGTCGTCATTGAGAAACGCAACGGAAGAAAGGCAAACAGATAACGTTGTTATTGTGTGCTCTTCAATAATTATGAGGTCTTGATTTTATGGCTGTCACTAACAATTAGTGGAATAGAACAGTGAATTAGCCAACAATTTATTGGGAAAGCTTCTTGCGGTATGTCACTACTCAGTACTCACTATAGTAATGTTTTTGTATGTGCCAAAACATATTAATTCTCTGACCCTACGTGCCAAAAATAATAGAAATCGGCCCCGTGGGGTCGGCGGGGCAAAGGGGTGAAATATAATGCTCAATTGGGTTATTCTTTCTTTTTTTTACTTTTTTTGCCAAGCTCTGGAGAACACATTTTTGGGAGTATCGTTGCATTCTTTGCACTGGATGCCGTGTTTCAATGGGGACTGATTTCCTAGGGGGTCTCAACATTTATCTTTCATATTTTCCCCCTTTAATTTCCCTAAAACCGCAAATTTTAGGCCAATTTTCAAACTTAATTACAACTGAAAATGCTTAACAATGGAGATGCTCGTCTATTAACTACCCTTAATCGTCATCGTAGCCCGACCAAAATGGCATGGTGAATAGGCAATATGGCCTCGGGAATTCCAAGTATGCGGTTATTTTGGACACCCTGCCTACAGATCACGTGACACGGCGCATGCGCAGTGAGCTTTTGGCCTTTAACATGGACAAATGCAAGTTTGAGGCTTTATATTTCTCTAACGGTGCAAGATAGACGCATGGTCACAATAGACCACCCATAGGAAGTCGCCCACCTCGAGTCGTATGGTCACGTGATCGATAACGTCGCGTGACCGCAAAAGGTCAAAGTCGTGACCACATTATCTTTGAGGTCATCCACACTATCTCCGTAACGGTGCAAGTTACATGCATGGTTACAATGGACTGCCAATAGAAATCCACATATGCCGAGTCCAATGATCACGTGACCGATGACGTCACGTGACCCCAAAAAATTAAAGTCGTGACCCCATTATCTTTGAGGCGCTATATCTCCGTAACGGTGCAAGATAGACGCATGGTCACAATAGACCACCTATAGGAAGTCACCCACCGCGAGTCAAATGGTCACGTGATTTGTTTGGGTCACATTATTGCTTTTAACTCACAAATTTACAATTAAATTTGCTAATAAAACAACAAATGTTAAATATAAAAACTTACCAGTTTACATTACTGTGTGAGGACGACCAAGTCACACATCCAAAACAGCAGAAATTATTTTACTAGAACACAGTGATAGAACGACGAACTGGCTGCCCTTACAAACCATGTGACGTGACCCCATTTAACTTTTTCTACTGCAGCATTATCTCGTAAGCTAATAAACGTAGTCAATGTAAATGTGATACAAATGTTTTCCAGCTGATTAAATGTACTGCTGTTGGTCCATAGCTAAAAGAGTCAAATTGGAAACAAAGTTGAATCTAGTTTTCCAAAAGAGATTCAACTTTGTTTCCAAAAAATCAAGTAACAACAAAAAATCTATTTAATTAATGTGCACAACGGTAGTTGCGTAAAGTGGAACAAAATCTCTTCCCGCTCTTAACAGCCGTTAATGGCGAAATGGATGTCAACTGACTCAGTTGCTTAACATATCTAAGCCAAAAGTGGATTAAGTATAGCCCAACAGCCGTGATTGAGTAGTGATTCAATAATATGAGCAAGTTTCCATAAACATAACATACTCAGCATTTTGTTCCAATTAGAGAAACTGCAGCCTAGCTGTTCCATTCAGCGCAATTTAAACAAATTTTACAAATCACTGTGCAGCAGCACAGCCGTTATTTACATCATATTATCGCTCATACACCCGACACCGATAAACATCTTATCAGTCAAAAATCAACAATCGTCATTAACTGCAAATCGAGTCGATAACATACACCATACTTACCTAAAATTGAAAGCGAAACCACCGTAGAGTACTAATTACTCCTCACTTTCAGTAAGCAGCTCATAGATTTCGAGTAAGTAAAGTGTTCCAATCAAGGAACCGTTCCAATTCAGGCAACTCTCCCCTATTGCCTTATGGGATAATGCCGAATAGAAAACGTTAAATGAGGTCACGTCACATGGTTTGTAAGGGCAGCCAGTTCGTCGTTCTATCACTGTGTTCTAGTAAAATGATTTCTGCTGTTTTGGATGTGTGACTTGGTCGTCCTTACACAGTAATGTAAACTGATTAGTTTTTTTAAATATTTAATTCTGCATAATAGTCTAAAGTTAAGTAGAAGTGGCTAACCGATAGAGCTAACTGATTCGGTTAGCTCTATCGGTTAGCCACTTTTACTACCGATAGATCTTTGTGGCATTTTTCGTCAGTCCATATTATGTTCTTGAAATGATTCTGTGCAAAAAAGAGTAAAGTTTGTTTTAACGCTTTAAGCCGACGTTGGTTATTTGCCTTAATAAGGAGCAGCTGATCTGCTATTGTCGGCTCATAACGTCAACGTCAAGATTATGGGACGTAAAACTTCCAGAAAAAGACGCATATATTTCGCGTAAATGTTTACGTTAAGGCTGGCAGAACACGCGCTGGCAGGTGGCCGGTCATCTTACACGCTCTGGCGGCTTCAGCGCTCATTGCACACTAACCTATGATCGGACGACCGCATACATGTTGTCACGAGGTGTGCAGACATCTTTTCTGTTTATAATCGTCGATATGATCGTGGTCTATGGGCGTGGTTGATTTAAAGCACAGTCACGTCGTTTGTCAGCATGCTGCTAGTACTACGCGGACACGAATACGATTACCGAGTACTTTGTGGCTGGCTGGCTGTCATTTACTTCTCTGATCGTGTGATGAATTCACCCATCATGCTCTAATCGCGACAAATGCTGTGCGGTGTCTTCGGCTCATGGTGAGCAAACTGAGGTTGTTGTTACTCGGTTCAGTTACGCACGAGGGCGCCACGTCACAGCCGGGAGAGAGAAAACGTTTATTTGCCTCGTGAAAACAGAACGTGGCACATACGACAATAACGAACAGAATAAATCACGATACCGTTGGCCAAAACAATTGTCCAATGCAGCGTATAGCCACTTGGGACCCAATTAGGATGCAGTGTAACTGTGTAACTGACGTTATCTTGCTACAGCGTATCCTAGGCTACCTATAGTCAGTTTTTTCTTAAGACCGCATCGTATAGTAGCCTATTAGTAGGTTTATGACGAGGATAAAATGGCAAAACTTCGCAATTCTATCGTAATTCATATTCCGCTCCATCGAGTGCTCTAGCCTCTAGGTATATCACAGCCAAAAGCGAATTTAGAAATATAATAAGTGTGGGCAGGTGTATTTAATGACACAAGTTTTTACGCCAGGCCAGGCGGACTCCCTTCCTCATATGAATATTTTTTTAAACGGGATGGCGCAAATTCACTTCAATATGCTTTTCTTTCAGTGATGACAGCCATTTCATGTATATAAAGACCTGACTTGACCACGAAATACGCAGTTTCTGCATCACCACGCAGTGAAACAAGCAAGCTCTGGGGCTGATTGATGCTGGCTATTGACCAGTGCAGCCGACACACTGCCAGCTACTGACGACACAGAAAGATCGATCGTAACAGTTAAAGTTCGATGTCGGACGAAGGCCAAGTGGAGACGAGGCGGAGACAGAAAGAAGGCAGGCAGACAGACGGAATGAAATATATACAGGTCACTTTGTACGAAATTGAATCTCACGACAGCACAGCACTACTGTAGTAGGCGTGCTTGACGCTATTTGTCCTCACGTCACTTTCGGCCGTCACCGTATCGTCCTTCTGTGAGACACGCTTGGCGCATTGGCGGAAAAATTGCGCTGGGAAGTGTTGGCTAGCTGTTCCTAAGGTTAGTTAACTGTGTGAATTGCAATCAAAAGTCGTATTTTTGATCAAGCAATTTACGATTGAGAATTTTAAACCTCTGGATCCCGGTGGAATTACAAAGTGGTCGTTATGTACAAAACAAGAAAATTATTGGTGCATGGGTTCAAGCTGTTTTTTTTACCTTTACTGTCACCATCATCATCTCTTTTATCAGCACGGCCAACTGCTCCAAAAATCAGAATACACTACCAGCACGTTATATACTTTTGCTAAATTTCAGCTTGGATAGTTTCGCCACGTCTGCGTGCGATGCATGTCGCAATGCGCATACAGAAGTGTTCCAAATGGACTGAAGGGAGCCGGAAAAAAAGAACATGCTTTACACGTTGTGTGACCATAGCAGGCTACAAACCATTTATTCGCCATGCTTCGTAATAACTTAAAAACTGAAAACCATACCTACAAAAATTTAAAAAGTTATAGAAATCGAAAAAAAGATAAGTTCGTTCGGACATTAACATAAGCATTTTTCCCATGACGCACCAACCCCTCCCTCCTGCCTTTTGTTTTCTTAACCTCTCTCCTCTTCATTCTTTTTTTCTTTTTTTCATTTTTTCCCTCATTTTTGCTGCCTCTAAATTAAGTCAATAGTCTCGAAACGCTGCAAGCTGTCGCAGCAAATGACCCAAAATATCTGAGGCACTGTATCTCTATGCAAGATCAACGTCAGGTTGTCATTTAGACGACTGTATTTTGTTGATTTGTTAAGTGAAACCCCCTCTAAGTTCAACTGTTTAACTGTGGACGCTCCTGCGTTCGAACTTTGTTGAAGTCTATACATAATAACTAGAAATTTGGGGCAAAGCCCAACGTGAGTCCGCCCGGCGCCCTAAGTCCGACTGGGGGAAAATTAGGGGTAGGGGTAAAATTTCCCCGGCATCAAAGTCACGTGGCCCGTACTCAAATGCATTGGCATACGCCGAACGCGCATTGTCGACTTAGGGTAGGTCAACATGAGCGCCTATAACTTTGTTCGTAGTGGACAGACTTTCACAAATTTTTTTTTGTTCAACGCCGAAAGGATTGCACTCGTCAACGCCGTTTAGATTTTGTCGCTGTCTTCATCGGTTCCAGAGATATTTGCAGTCAAACTCGAAAGTTGTCGTAAAACGTACTAAATTTTTGACGTTTTTTGCCCTCCCAAATTTTAAGGGGGTGGTGCCCCCAAATTTCGTACTTGCGTTAACACCCCAACCTAGAGCCGCGTCAAGTGCCAAAGTTTCGTCGGGCTACACTCCCTAACTCCGAAGTTATAAGCGCTCCTTTATTGCATTTTAATCCAATTTTTGACCTTTTTTTTAAAAAAAATTGTAAGGGAGGCCCCCGTTCTCGGTAGGGAATGCGCTAGTAAGACTTGGTCATTTTCTAGTGCGTGTAAAAATTTGGAAGCGCAGCACTCCCTATGGGCCGAAATATGGTTTTCCGAAAAATGCGACTTGGGGTAGGTCAAAATGAGCGCTTATAACTTTGTTGGTAGTGGACGGAATTTCACAAATTTTTTTTTCAACGCCCAAAGGATCCGCCTCGTCAACGCCGTTTAGATTTTGTCGCTGTCTTCATTGGTTTCAGAGATATTCGCGGTCAAACTTAAAAGTTATCGTAAAACGTACTAAATTTTGGACGTTTTTTGCCCTCCCAAATTTTAAGGGGGGCAGTGCCCCCAAATTTCGCAGTTGCGTTAACACCCCAACCTAAAGGCGCGTCAAGTGCCAAAGTTTCGTCGGGCTACACCCCCTAACTCTGAAGTTATAAGCGCTCCTTTATTGCATTTTAAGCCAATTTTTGACTCCCTTTTGAAAAAAGTTGTAAGGGGGCCCCCGCCCCCGGTGGGGGTGCGCTAGTAAGACTTGGTGATTTTCTAGCGCGTGTAAAAATTTGGGGGCGCAGCACCCCCTAGGGGTCGAAATATGGTCTTCCGAAAAATGCACTTTGGGTGGGTACGATTCAACATCTAAATCTCCAAGGTCACTGGAACAAACTTCACCGGACTTATTTTGTCTAACGCAGGAGGAATCGCGATAGATGGAATGACTATCCGATTTTGAATATCTTCATCCATTTCGGAGATATTTGCGGCCGAATTTCGAAGTCGTCCGAAATCGGGCCAAATTTTGCATTTTTTTCGCCCCCGAAATTTTTTTGGGGTGTGCCCCCCCCAAAAAAAAATTTTGAACCGGCATTTTAAAATAAGGCCTAGTACTGACCATCGTGCAAAATTTCAGGCCGGTCGGCCCACACATCTCGGAGATCTCGCGAGTGAAGAAAAAAAACATCGTTAAAACATATCGTTTTCGGGCGGACTAATAAATGTACAAAACATGAGTTTATACACTTGTTAACGGCGACATGCAATGAGTGACACATCGAAAACAGCAGAAATCATAAAAAGGTGATATCTCTCACCATCTAACTGTCAATGTGCTGTTGAATAATATCACCTTTTATGATTTTCAGTCCAAAATTAGCGTGTTTTTCGCCACCAATTTTTTGGGGGACAGCCCCCTAAATTTTTGGACCGGTGTCCGTTATAAAATAGAACATGCTTCCGAGCATGACGCAAAATTTCGCGGCGATCGGCCAAGGGACCTCGGAGATTACGCGTTGAAAAAAAAGAACTGCAGTAAAACATAAGGCCTTCCGGGAACTACCGTTCCGGGCGGCCTAATAACTAAATCGAATTCTTGGAAATTATCTGTCAAAGTGTCATCATAGATTTGTTGTACCGTCGTACTGCTGAGAATATGTGCGCTGTTTTCTGTCTGTTGCCGACGTCGATATAAAGGTGTATGTGATTTCAGGCAACAATGCTGGCTTTTTCTATAATATATTATAGTCATATTATGTCATATTATGACAGTACGATTTCGCGGTGCGTGGAATATGGCGAAATTTGGTCCGCAAACCTGATTATTTTTTCACCACAACTCACTTCATCTGCGGATTGTACTTTCACACGACGGCTGTCACATCGTTACGTGCCAGTGCGACCATAATTGCCGTGGTCATCAAAGTTGCCGCCTTCGATGATGAAAGTGTAAAGTAGCGAAAAGCGAATCAACTCGCCTGTCTGCGTTAGGAGTAATTAAACGTAGGTCTTTCAATGCAGCGTTAGTCGTTGCGCGCACACACACCTGCAGCTTTGCTGCGTCTTTTGCTACTTACTGCAGTGACTGCATTCTGCCTATTGATGATCAGTAGCGGCGCCAGCTATAAGGCTAAGAGTCTGAGCTAATTAACCGGTGAGATATCGAAGCCCCATGCCCATAATTAAAGAAATGCTGAATTACAAGATCAAAACGTCATCATTAGGCCTACAAACCGCACAAGATGTTCTTCAATTCTAATATGCCCGTGTCAGAAAGAGACTCGGTATCAACCGAAAGAAAGGTAGGCCTAACCGCGGCCGGTAGGAAAGTAAATTTGTAATGGCTGCCGCAGTCGCCTTGCTTTATTTCGTGTTTGTTGCTTATGCTCTTCGTTTTAAAACTAGCTGCATGGACTGCATTGGTCACGTCAAAAAATCATGGGTTAATTTGACGAGAGTTAACATCTATAGGAGTGGTCTATACTTCTTGACGCCCCGCTTGCAGACCGTAGTAACGACAACGCACGTCGTAACCTGTATGGCACGTTGAAACTGCTTGATAAAAAGCACAAACCTACTCAAAATGTAAATGTTCTGCACCGTCGACGGTGGTTGGTGTAATTGGTACAGTTCTTCTGGATGCGCCGCATCCAAATGAGTTTTTTTTCTGTGGATGCATTCGCATTCATTCCTCCCAAAAAAGTTTGCGCTTTCTGCCAACAAAGACAAAATAATTTGGCTTAAGGCGGAATCGCTGTGACAAGTCTACCCAACTCTTCGTTTGTATACGCCATGTGGCGGCACAAAAATGACGGTTTGGCTACGATTAACAATTGCGTGTTTTAGTTGAAGGTTTGATTTCCCAGATCTTTTCCGGTGTGGCCAGGGACCCCGTTTAACACAACGTGTCATTGTACCCCGCCGCAAAAAGCGATTCCGCCTTAAAAACTGCACGAAACCGTAAAAACGGCGACCCGGTTCACGCGATGTTAATTAATGTAACAAAAGTGCTCAGATCTGTCGGAGATGTTATTTGTCTGTCTGTCTGTCAGACTGCGTGAAACGCGCGACGTCGACTGCTGACTCCCGACTGTTGCCTATACCTGAGATTCCGTGACAAGATGTCATGGCTGCATACGATGTGGACAACAGCTGCCAACGATTGTGAAATTACATCTGCGCGCGCACTGTCTGTTCTTACACGCAGACAGACTGCGTAAGATTTTTACTGCTGCGGTCTTAAGCTCGTAACACACAGAGGAAGATGCTGTCGAAGAAAATGTCACATAGCTTTACTATTATTGACAAATAACAACTTATTGCGTCCGGCGACTTTAGCAAAAATGCAGACGGACAAATGACAGACCACGCTGCAATAGTATTTGTTGCAATAGCCGACAGGCCATCTAATATGTGAACTTAATTATCACACTCCCACACGTTCCCTGCGTTCTACCAACACCAATCTTTTGTCGGTTTCACGTGTCCGCACAACCTTTGCCTCCCGCGGTTTTAGCATTGCAGCCCCACAGTTTGGAACTCACTACCCTCTAGCATCCGTAGTTCTACCTCTGCAGACACTTTCCGTCGCCTCCTCACTGCTTCCAGCAGGCCTACTGCTCCCCTAGCGGCTCGGCCAAGTGCCTCAGATTCGGCCACTGGCTGACATTGTGCACTTTAAATATGTACATACTTACTTACTTACTTACTTATTTGTATTGTGCTGTGTGTATTGCAGATTTAGTTGTTCTAAGCACGGACGGAACTTTTGCTTCACTCGACGTTGAGTCGTCAAGCGGTCGAAGCGACGTTGAGAGAGTTGTGACATTAGCCTCTGGCAGCTCTTTCACCGTGTGTCCGATGTGATCTGACGCCATCGTCGTCATCGCGTGATCGCCGCTGAAACATGTGACGTCATGTCTGCTGAGGCTGCAGAAGTGGTGACGTCACCATTTCATGACAACGTCACTTCTGCTACGTCAGTGTTTGAGCGGTACTCGTGGGTCGGACTGCTGTCTGTGCACGGGCCGACCGCTCTACAGGTTAGAGCTTTGCTGCATGTCTCTTCCACTTACTATAACGGGGTTTTCAATCAACGCAACGCGCGCAACGTACTCAACGCACGCAGCAAAGTACGCAAGAAATTACGTAACGAACGCAGCTGACGTTAATTAACGCAACGGCTGTTCTAATAATTATCCGTGAGTGACCATCTCCGCTGCTCGGTCGACTTCTTTTGCAAAATAAATGCCGCGAAACAAAACGAGTTTTAGTTATCTGCTACGAATAACGAAAGTGATCGAAAATTAATCGCAGTCCACACTATATCTATAAAAGCAAACGTCCAACAATTTGATATTAATTAAAAACGAACTGATGTAAAATGGCGGTCGCTTGCGTCAACGGTCGTAGTGGCAGTTGCGTCACTTACGGCAGTTGCGTTACGTCCGTTTACCGTTAGGTCCGTTGCGTTGCGTACGTTGCGTGAAAACTTCGCTTATATTATGTGTATAATTATTTACTCGTGGCTGTAGAATCCAGTCATCAAAAGTGGCGTCATCAAAATGTCTGCGAACGTTCATGACTCAACTAAACTTAAAACTCATTTATTTTCCGACTCTTTCCGTGAATGCAAAGTGACAGACGTGTTGTGGGCATTTTTATTTTATCTTAATGTAGTTCAATGTAGCCTAATTAAAATAATGTTACTTTCTTATTAACTTAAGTCGTTATCTCCGCCAAAGAAAAGGTTCTGGGGCAGGGTTCGTTTGTCTGTTTGTCTGTCGGTTAAATATCTAAACTCAGCCTTCTTATTTAGCTGAGGTTAAGGCGGGGCACGTTTACCTGTGTCGGATGGCAGGTAACACTGTGTGATCCCATACGGCTGGTGACGCTCCGTAGCTCTGAAATGGGCTTCTCATTAGGAGCTGTATCACCACCTTTAACTTTTAGTCTTTAACTTTAAAAAGTTGGAAACAGATTTTGATAAAATTTTGTGGAAAAGTTGATGACCATGACTTGAGAAACAAAGTCATTAGATTTTAGTGGCTATTTGCATTTTTTGTGAATTGTGTGTCAATTAGGATTCTTTTCCATTAAGACAGTCGCATGACGCAAAAGAATAACAACGTTAAATACGAACAATAATATTGCAGTAACACAGAGATAACAAATATATTACTTATTTTCGACATTTAAGCGCACTTGGCTATGTTCTGAAATAGAGAGATGTCTTTATCATTAAATGTCCATACGTTGATCCACCACCAATACTGTGCAACGTTGCGAAAATACCTATGTAATATATCAGTCAGTAATCAGTAATGTAGATAAACGGATGCAGGCACTAAAAGTCCCTCTATATTCGTATCACGATATAATAAATTATACTAATAATCTAATCACTTTTTTCGACATACTCCGATCTATCTCCGGTTCCGGCTAATTCAGCGGTCCAATCATACATAACTTCTTGTTGTGCCCAAAATCTATCAAGCCGCACTTTAAATAAATCAATAGACTGTACATCAACTACCCAATTAGGTAAACTATTCCAGATATAGCAAAGTGTACGTCTGTAGAATGACACTGTCGTGTGCGTTCACAAAGTTGCTTTTTGTTATACGGTACACAAAGAGTCGGAATCTTTGAAACTTTGGATGTAGGTAGGGTACGTGAGAGTTTGGTTTCAATATCTAATTGTTTTCGCTTTCCGTCATAGCTCCGCTGAGGACTCGGAGTGACGAAAAGAATTTTCTTGTTCAGACAGTGCCATCGTAAGCAGACACGAAGAAAAAACAAGTACTCTGATCGGCCTCATCTGTAATATTTCATCAGCAAGTTCAGCAAGCCCGTTCACCGTTTATACTTGCTAATTAGTTCCCGGTAGAATTCGGCGACACAATACAGCTTAAAAGGAGAAGACTTTTTGTTTTCTTCTAGTCTCCGAGGGAAACAGCAGTGGACCAAAAGTGCAGTAAGCCTGAATAATGTTGCTGCCGTCCGAGAGATAAATAATGGTGAATGATGCTGCTGCTGATGATGATGATGCTGATAATAGTGGTGGCTGCAATTTGTGTTTTCAGTTAACGCGTAAATGAGTCTATACATTAATTAACCTACACACACCGATCACTGTCGAAATGTTAAGCGGACAAAGATGACAAAAATCGATTTGGACTTTTTACTCATTTAAATTATTTTTGTCCATTATGCGAAGAAAAAGAAATAATAAATTACTGATGTATCACCGGTTGATTGCAATAGTCGAGTTCTAATGAAGTTAAGAATGTTAATTAAATGATACCGAACAAAAGTGGACGACAAATTTGTATACTACAGTAAAATATTGAGACTAGTAACACGACAAAATGTTTTCTACGATAAATTTATCTTCTGTTAAACGTGTGCGCATTACAAATACAGGGTTGAGTTACGCTAAATCTATATGAATACATGTAGATCAAATAGTGTTGACGTGGAAAATGCACACGTTGGAAGTTTCAAGTTACTCTGGCAAGTACCTTCGCAAAATACCAGAGTATACCGTTATCGCGATATATCGACTGACTGTAGGCTATACTATGCCACGCGGGCATTTAATATCGAGCATGAACTGCGTTCTTCGGTAACCGGTTAAAGCGTGTACAAAGCGATAGCGATGAACTACACTGAACCGAACCTGAACTTGTCTATAGCAGCCTGGTACACTTTGCAAAATAAGCTGAAATAAACTGAACAAAACCTCCAGTTCGTTCGCTGTGTACAGCCCGTGCAACGCAAGCGAACTGACATTTCAGCTGCTCAGTACAGTTCCGTCGCTTCGTACATTCCTTAGACGCAACTGAACTGAATTGAAATTCCGTTTCGTTTTCAGTTTCTTTTCAGTTTAGATCATTTCTTTTGCTTTGTAGTACACGTTTTAAGCGCATCGGTTATAGCCGGCTGGAGCGTTGGAGTGGCCGCCTTTTTTCCACTTGGTTCCTGGCGCACATCTCTGCGAGAACGCTCGTCCGAATTTGTTGCAGACGATGAAGCAGGTCTCGTCGCTAGCATCTTCGTAATGTCCAGCGTACTTGTGCTCGCAGAAACCCGCTACAAACATCGTCATTGCAGCAACCACCGAATGATATAAGCATTTATCAAGGAAAATAAAAAATTCATACTGTACTAATATATTCGATTAGATTTTTGTGGCGATCTTATTCGGGATCCCCGAATCCTTAATTCGATTACAAATTTAATTCTATGCAGCAGCTGTATGTAGTGACTAGTGAGTCTATTGTGTTTGCCATTCTTGGTGGGGGTTTGAATTTCTGCATATTTCTAGTAATTAACGAGTGACTGCGGACTTTGATAAATAGTAACACAGTGACAGTCACAGTAACACCGTGACTGATGAATGTACAAATAGCGGCGTCGTGTATTGAGAAAACAAGGAAACAGGGAGTTGCGAATTTTCCGACAGAGCTGCAAAATTCAGACAGAAAAGATTATGAGTGCTTAAAATTTAATTTTGGCTCCCCAAATATCCTCAAGTGGTAAATTTTCATGGAAGAAAATTTTCCGACAAGAAAATTTTATGACGGGCAAACATTTCCGGAAAGATTGCACCTGGCCCCTTGCCAGGACTCCACTTTGTACGAATACTAAACCGGTATGAGCCCCATACTTTATGAGAACGAGGTTAGTGGTCATTGGTTTACCTGGCGCGGGTGAGCAGGCGGTTACGATCGGCTGGGCGGATTTCTCCGGCATTGACTGTGCTGATGATGAAGGTAGAATAACGAACAGCGTCTGAGGCTGCGGTGCCGGCGCGGGTTCCGTGGGTTCGGGTTTCTGTGGCGGTGGGTAGCCACTTGTCATCATAGGAGGTGGTGGTG
>Ga0209367_1007462_pt1 | contig 15071 bp, 6 predicted proteins | sample WorMetLIZISLAND2_FD_187412 | JGI IMG/M metagenome (GOLD analysis project Ga0209367, IMG submission 187412) | Marine gutless worms symbiont microbial communities from Max Planck institute for Marine Microbiology, Germany - Olavius geniculatus... ... | reverse complement strand
CCTACTATCCCTCTCGATGGGCCTGGGTGCGTTAATAACGTGTTAATTAATGCGTTTAAAAAATTAACGCAGTGCATTAATGCGTTAAAAAATTAACGTTTCGACAGCTCTACATTCGACAAATACCAAGCTTGTAGCTATGAATACAAAGTGCAGAAATATCACATTTGACACCCAAAGCACCGAGCTACGCATGAGCAAAACAATGTGCAGCGAAGTTACAAGACAGCAGTCTAAATTAAGACCGAAATAGTGCCACTCTTACATAACAAAAAATTAAAACTATCAAGCGTATGCAAAGTAATAAAACGTACGCAAACAATCTCCACCATCATCAGTTTGGTTAGAAATAAATCTGGCTATAACCAAGGAGAGTTAACTGCAGTTAACTTGTAAAAACAGAAGTCATTACATTCCACTATGCAAGTTCATCTTTCATCAAAAAGTAGCATTATCTAAGTATCTTTGTTCTAATTCATTTCTTTCAATAGGACATTCACTAAGAACCAAGTCTGATTAACTTTTTTTCTTATTTATAAATAAAAAAGTACACTGAAAATCGATTAGAACATTTCTGATCCCTAAGGATTAACAAATGTGTATTCATTTGTATTGCAGCTATCCGTGTTACCGTGATCCACAATGTTCCGATTAACTTTGGTGTTGGCTGCCGTATCTGATTACCTTTTTCTTATCTAGTAGATAATCACAAATTTTGGTTCTTTGGAAAGTTAGACCTCTATTCACGTTGCTATTTATTCTAAAAGAAAATGTCGAAAATAGTGTTAATCCTACTTCTCAACAAAACACGATCTCATGATAGCTGTTCCTGCAATGCATTTCAACAACTGGTTAGTTATTTAGCTAGTTATCAAACTGGTTAAAGCGAGAAATCATCATGCAGAGTGTTAGTGTAGCAAACAGTGTTAGTCAAAGAGTGTTAGTAGTTCCCACAATGCACTACTGACACGGACCGACGCCGGCAAGACCTTAGATTCGTCGGCGAGTGTTCTCTGAGAGTTGAAGAGGTCTTTGTCGAGAGCTTGTCTCTGCTGGCGCAGTCGGACTTTCCTGTACGCGTCGCGTTCGTCATCCTCGTCCTTCTGTGCCTTCTGAAACGCCCGCGTCAGACGTGCCTATGCACACACACATCAATCAGAGAGCTAAAATGCGTCACCTGCCATATGGGATCACACAAACACCTTAATTGTAACCACTACCAGCGTAGACAACAGGAGCCTAGAGGTCCAGGCCCTCCTCCCAACTCCCAGACAAGACATAAACACACGTTTAAACTGCAAAAAATTTGCTCGGTTGATTCCCGGAAAAATAGTCAACACCGTTGCCACCAAATTTCATATTAAAAAGCTATAGTGTACCAAATTCGATTTCAGCTGAAGCTCCTACTTCTAATCTCCATTGTTAAAATTCCACAGATCATATAAATCAAAAAATCTCTTAAATCTTTCAGCGCATGCAAGAGGGATACAAAATTGCAACGGATCTCTGAGATTAAGCAGTATACTCTCATCCTGATTTTTTAAAAATGAGGTAAAAAAATAAACGAGTCTGGATGGGTCATTTTATTTTAATATTTTAGAGATATACCTTCACATCTATCTGCCGGAGAAAGAAAACAAACTTCAGGGCAAAAAGCATTTTTATCTCCGCCAATGGAACGAAGTGAACATCGGAGGAGATTATGAGACTGGTCGATATGTCCGTCGTTGTGTGCGTCTGTCTGTCTGTGTGCACAAATACACAACTGACAGGAACGGTGGCGCCCTCCTGTGAAAACTTTGACATTGGCGGAGATATGCACTCTCACGAGCGCCTTCTAGTTTGGAAATGTTTTACAAACATCAAGGGCCAATCTTGATTAACATTAATTAATGCCGACAAAGCAGCAAAGCACATGCGTACTTTTTCCTCGCGAAGCTGACTGATCTTGAACTTCTGGTCATCAATCTGTCTCTCCAGCTGCTCCACTTTTTCCAACTTAGCAGTGAGTTCTGATGACTCCACCCACTGCTGACCAACTGACGACTTATCCTACAGCAGTGTTGTGGCAGACAGGGAACTAGGGGGACAATTGCCTCCCTAAATTTTGGAATGTCCAAAAATCTTCATCAGAAAAATGTTCGCCGAAAAATGCAAAAAAATGGCTCAAAACTCCTTTTGTAAATAACTGGGTGCAGAAGCAAAATTATGAGCACATGTAGTATCCGCAGTCAAAAATTTGCAACTGTAAATGGGAAAACTGCAACTTCTTCCAGCCGCAGTTACTTTTTTTTATTTTCTTTTCTTTATTTATTTATTTCCACGGAAGCAAAGACAACAATACATGTGACAATCCACAACGCCTGCTAACAGAGTTCACCTGTGCAGTAACTCAAAAAATGTAGGCCTACCCTACTGTCTGTGACATTGTGGCGGATGGAGGAAATTGCTATAAGCCCTCCCCTGAAAATATTTAACCTGTCAGCAAACGTTCTTTTTGTCTAAAAATTTTCTTTCGAAAGTACAATACAGAAATGCCTAATGTGAAAAAAATTTAGAGGCAATTTACATGTATACGTGCACAGCAGTAAGCATTGAAAATGAAATTTTTATTTTTAATGCATTTAAGGTTATGTTTTGACCTTAATTTTTACTGTTGGCCCACAACTTAATCAGTTTATCTATATCCAGGATGCACCAACGACAAAACGCGAGAGAATTCTGTTGAAAATCCATCGATGCAAACACTGCTAATCCACATTGCTAATCCACACTGCTAATCCACACTGCTGTGCTACGCTGATGTCATGTGCGAAAGAGCAAAACAGCAACACAAAATGTGCCAAGTATTCCTGCATAACTGAAGCTAAGATCAACTCAGAGTTCCATCCCTGTAGCGTACTGAACTGAGTTAAGACAGGACACGTTTGCCTGTGTCGAGTGTAATGCCATCCCACATGACAGGTGACGCTCTGTAGCTCCAAGATCTCGGTTATTACCACTGAGAGCTACAGGCAACCTTTAAGGTCTTTTTTACACCTTTTCTTCTAACCTGGTAGCTCTGGCCGCTGCTGGCCGGACTTGCCATCTGAAGTCCACTGTCCAGTGCGGTGGTCAGTTTGTCCACTGCTGGGACGTCGTCAGTCGTCCCAGAATCCATTGCACTAGTCAGTTTATCCCCCACACTGGGCGGTTCTTCCACGCTGGTTACGTCAGCAGAGATGGCCATTTCAGACTCCGCAGTTTTGACCGTGAGCTCCACTGCTGATGTGGGGGGTTCAGGGGTAAGACTAACGGCCGGCTGTTTAGCAGTGGCCATTCCAGACTGATCACCAGTCATGCCAGACTGCCCGATGGTGGTCATTCCAGACTGTTCGGTGGTCATTCCAGACGACTGGCCGCCAGTCAGTCGTTGGTCAAGGTCGGCAATCAATGGAGTCGTAAGGCTGATTTCTCGTTCTAGCTCAACGAGCTGTCGGCTCATCTCTCCGCGCTTCGAGTCCTCATCAGATGACCTGCATCATACACACCACAAGGTGAACCAAAAAATGCAAAGACAATTATAATACTATTATGTAACTAAAAGCGAACAGGGTACTCAGACTTTTGATCAGAACAGTGTTGCCACCACAAAATCGACCATTAAATTTAAACACTTCCTCCTTTGACTATGCATAACCACAACAGTTTCACAAAATGCTGTCTAAATTTTTAAATAATTTTTCCAGTGATCCTGCTGTCAAAAATTGAATGACCCTGAAGTAAGTTAGATAAGTTCACCAGATGAATCTCAAACAATCTGAAACCAATCTAGAACTCGAAGAACAGCAGCAAGTAAATGAAGATCAAAATCTACCAATCACTGGTGCTTAAGATGATGTTATATTATAACAACTCAGAGACATAAGGATCATGAAACTGAAGGCTCCAAAAAAACTGCCGTTGCATGCCTCTCGAGCATTATCAAGACATTAAGTCAAAATAATAACAGCTAAACATACCCAATGACGTCTGGCTGCTGAGAGAGACGACAGAGAAGCAAGCCATTAATGCATTTTAGTAAGTAAGTAAGTAAGTACTAATTTACATAGCACCAAAATCTCAGAAGAGAATCAAGGCGCATTGGAGAGGAGCGCTAGGGTGCAAGATAAGCAGACTGAAAATAATTAGCTTTAAGATGACGTCTGAAAGAGATGAGTGTTTGAGCTTGAACGAAATTATATACTTGTGGTGTGGAAACTCGAAATGCACGGTAACCAAAAGACAAGTTATGACGTGGAATGTCAAGTAGATGGCTAAAAGATGAGCGTGGGAACCTTATAGATTTGTGACGGTGCAGAAGATCAGCGAGATAAGTGAGTGACATACACATCATTAACAGCTGAACAAAACAGAATACGACGACTTAATGCAAAGTGAAGTGACATACCCAATGACATCGGGCTGCTGAGAGAGACGACAGAGCAGCCAATAGCGCATCTCCTCAAGTGCTGCTTGACTGCGTCTCAGTCTGATCAGCTGCCGGACCAACTCATCTTGCTATCAAAAGACACGCATATCATAGGCACCATCTACACCATAACTGCCATCATCTGGCCAAAGAAATACAATTTACAAATCAATAAAAAAACTACTGTGCACAAGATATTCAATGCTAACATGTCTAAGCATTTGCAAAAGCCCATGAGCATGACATATACTGCAGTATATATTTAACACATATTTAAAAATGTCAAGATGCCACAATATGACAATGCAGTCAAATAGGAGAAACAATCATAAACCATTTGAGAAAATCTCAATAAAACCACTTAAACTGTTATGAGTAAAATGACCCAAAAAATGTTGAAATTTTTTCACTACACAAAAGCGTCATCATCATTATTTACCTGCAGTTTCTGCCAATCTAGCACGGCAGCTGTGAGTCTCAGTTGGCTGTGGGATGTCAACAGATGAAGAACCGACTGGGTACCACCCTAGCAACAGCAAAAGCAACAGCAGTTTTTTTTTGTTTAACTTTTTCCTTTACAAACATCAAACAACCGGGTAAAATGATTGTAATTTAAAACACAAGAGTCATTCATATACTGGATGCATCTCGAAGTGAAGCTGATTTGCAGTAAGTGTTTTTGCCCACAAAAAAAACAATAATGGAATGCTATTCATTATGAAACAATGTAAGTGGCAAATGTCGCCGCATTTAATGTTCATAAATAACGGCACAGTGACGTCATCGTAATAAAACTCACAGCTGGTATTCAGAATTAAATTCCCTACAAAATGCATATCTTTGATTTTTCCTATTAATGAAATGGTGCCATTTTGCAAACTAATTTATGGAACGACCCTCACATTTACATATGAACCATGTTTTAACATTTTAAAACACGTTTTGCTATGGGCCAAACAAATCTGTTCACCATTGCAACATGTAAAAATCGTCCTAAAAGGGCAAAAGCAGACTGTCAGCAGTCATCAACGAATTAACTGCTAAATGCTGTAATCTATTGAGAATTCACAATATCCTAGAAGCTTAGTAGCTACTGCTTTAATCTAGGAGTTTATTCAACGACTGTGCATACCTGAAGATCGGCATTTTCGACATCACTCGGTGGCACAGACCGAGTGGGTTCCACCTGAGTCTGCGGTCGTACGCTGCTGGCAACATCTGAAGACGGAACCGTGGCAAAATACTCTTGTGACGCTGATGACGATGGCTTAACTCCTAGTCTCTGGTCATTTCCCGGGAAATCACTGCTTGAACTAACATGAACAGTCGATGGCTGGACGGTTGCGTTAGTCTTGGTGGAAACTGGTTTGGAAGAGTTTAGCATGCCGTCCGAGAACTGCCGAGACCGGCCATATATTTCGGATGGAAACCCTGCAGCGTCGGCCCTCGGTCGGTCAAATTTCCCATCATCACCTCGGTGACGGGTGGGGTCATCGGCAGATTTCATTGGCTGAAGCGGTCTTTTGTAGACAACTGCGTAGTCCGAGGGAGTGACTGGATAGCTCCTTCACAGCACACAGACAAACCATTCCATGCTTTGACAATGTTGATACAACGTAGGAATTTATATTTTCTTTTCCTCTACTTAGTGTCAGCATTGATCACTATGCTCAAAGCATAAATTACATTGCTCAAGGGGGAGAGGGCAACTTTTACGACTTCGTGGAGGGGGCAGTCATCGTTCCATTAGAAGTCTTTTGTGTGGCTAAAATGTATCAAATGTACCAAACTTATTATCGCCCAGGGCATCTGTAAAAATATGAATAATAACACAAAACAGAAGTTGAATAATCGAACAATCATTATTATGCCAAAATGTGCGGCAAGCAGTATAAAAAACACATTACAAGGTGCTACTATAAACTACGAATAAATTATTAATCTAGATATGTATCAGAAACAGCAAGAACACTGAAAAAAGTAAAGCAGCGTACTGCTCAGGCGAAGTCATGCGGTCAGTGATGCCATCTGGTGACTGATGATCCAACACTTTGGGCCTCAATGCTGCCTCAGTTATATGTCGCGATTGGTCAGATGCAGTCTCGGTCGAACGCCGTGATTGGTCCAACTGACTGCCAACAGGATTCACATGCGGAGGTTTCAGAGGAGCCTGCTGATTGGTCAGCTTTGGTGGCAGAAACGACACCGGACTGGCTGAATGATCCCACCCACCAGTAACAGGAGAATCTGTCGAGGAAAATGACATATGGATTGGTTTGGCTGGAACTCGAGTTGACATATTGGACTGACCTCCTTCATAAGCCTTGCTGGGCTCATGAATAGAACGTTCAGAGCTTGGCTGCTGGCTGCTAGCATTCGAGTATGTGAGGAGTCCGCGCATGTACTCTTGCTGTGGACCAGTTGCCGTCTCTCGACCTCGCGTGGAACTCTCCGAACTCTGCATCACATCAACACAATATGCAGAGACTTTTACCAGCCAAAAATCCCATATGGCCATGCTGATCTCTGCTTCCTCAGCCCTTGGCCAGACCAGGCCCTCCCCAACATCAATGTTTTTGTTAAAATAGGCACTAAGGACTCGGAAATATAATTAAAATTGTTGCCTCTTGCCAGCAGATCGCATATTTTAAGATTATAGTGCACCCAATTCGATTTTGGTTATGGCTTTGCCCCACTACCTGCTGAAGATCCCCTAGCTAGAATTTTGGGATCCTGCATCTAAGAAGAAGAACAGAAGCAAAAGGGGAAGAAACAAAAAAAAGGGCAAGAAAGAAAAAGGGGACGGGAGGCAAGTGCAAGACATTTCAATTCACATTTCTGGCTATGCCACTGAGCCGGACACCACACAACACTGCAAGTCCACAGATATGAGGCTAGTGCACCATGTGGTGTGCCTGTTTAGGTATGTTTGCTGGTACTCATTGTGCCTACCCACAGAGGAATTGCTAGGCTGAACTGAGCTAGTTCAATACAGCACAATACCAGTATAATAAAATGTGCTGCTAGAACACAAAGCACACTCACTCAATATAACAAATGTTTGTAAAAGCCAGTAACTTAAAACTTCAAGCAGTTTAAAAGATTCTCAAAAGATGAATATATCGCTAACCGAGGCACGCTGACCAGCATCGTAAGTCGGGTTTGCAACACCAATCTGCGGAAAACTGGAAGCTGACTTATCGACTCTTGGAGAAGAAACTCGAAGATCCATCCGACCCCCTGTGACATCGCTGCTATTCCTGGTAGCAGGATATGACCGTGGTGATGATAGCCCCATCCCTTGACCAGCTCCGAAAGCAGCGGTTCGACTACTGGGTTGATCTTCGAGCGTGAAAGGCATGTAGTTTAATCCATCACGACTCACATGTTCTCTAATATTCGGGTTAGAGTCGACCATGCGTGGTTCCGGGTCAATGCCATTGCCGAGCTGTAGCCAGTTCATTATGTCCTGGTTCTTGGGGTTTTCAGCTCCCACCGACGTCTTTTTGTTCAGCGCCGAGACGACGTCTGTGGCGGCAGTCATGTTTTCATGACTGCGGAGGAACTCGTCGCCGGAACTGCGAAAACGACGATCATTTCTATGGTATTCACCACCACGATCTCTACGCTCATTGCCACTGTAATCTCTCCGAGGATATTCGCCACCGTGACCATCTTGAGGGGTTGTTTCTGAATTCCTCATTGGGTCGGACGGACTTCGTGGTTTCTGATCCGCCTGCTGCTGCCGAAGCACCAGGGCATCGGTCCATGACATGTCCGCGGTGGTGGGCGGACCTTGCTCCATGTTCCAATCACCACCGTACGACCTCCGGTATCTGTCGGCGACGTCGGACGGGTGTCTTCGCAGTGCCTGGTTGGAGGCCTCGCGCTGCTGGTGGAGATGGATGTCATACCCAGATGCAGCAGATCTCAAATCCTTCGCATCGAACAGTCTGCCGTCATCATCGCGGGTCTGTCGGTCGAGGTCGTTCTGTGATTGGCTGCGCTGAAATCCCCTCATTCCACCACCACCACGGTCGTTCACGTGCCTTCCGGCATCCTCGGCACTGCACATAGTGTGGCACACCAATTCAGTACAAGTATGGTAAAACTCTGAATAGAAGCCCCTGTCTTCTATCAGTATAAGTTACATTGACTTCTAACCTTGTAACAAAATCCCGACTTCTACCAGTACAACTGCAACAACTACTACTACTACAACTAAACCTAGAACATGTACTACAACTAGCACTGGGACCAGACGTTTATCTGAGACCCAGCTTCAATTTGAATTTCTGCATTAAGTAAATCAAACATAATGCAAAGAAATTAAAATAACTGAATCTGAAGCGACAAAATAGGTCACCATGGCATGACAGTTAGGTTGAGCTCCATATAGCCCAAATTCCATTACGTCAACTTTGCAACTTTCTCAAAAACTTCCCCATGGGGAAAGTCAAAAAACACAAATCATGAAAGTCCATGACACAAATCATGTCGCTGAATTTCATGACTTGTGTCGCGGACTTTTGTGATTTGTGTCCAACAGACTTTGACGCCAACTTTCCCCATGTTTTGTAACGAACCAAATTCCATTACAGTGACACAAACAGGTTTGTTGCAGACTTGTCACAGACTTTGTTGCAAACATATCAACATGTCGAGATGGTTTGTGTCCGTGACTTGCATGATTTGTGTCCGCGACTTTCCCCGCGGGGAAGTTTCGGTGAAAGTCGGCGTAATGGAATTTGGGCTTATGTCTCCACAGTCCACACATCTCGAGAAAACACAAACAAAAATCCACCAATGCATAAAAGACAAAAACTGATCAAGCTAATATGCAGAATATCTCCATGAAATAACAAATATCAATAATATTAATACTAGTATACCCGGGAGGCAGTTGGACTGCAGCGGCTTGGCTCATGGCTTGCATCCAGACGTGCATGTCTTCAATGCAATCAGTGGCAAAGAACACTGATCTCACGTTATCATGCTCTGCCTAACATACACAACACACAGACACAGATATACTGGCCAGTGTAACTGAATGAATAAATGAATGAATTAATTAATTAATGTGACTGCTGCTGCTGTTGTATTCTGCCTTACGGGAGAGTTCATGTTCTCCATCGGCACCATCTTGCCCGCTCCTGTGCCAGCTCTTTGAGTTGTGAATAATCTATGTCCTCCTCACTTGTTTGCAGTAGCCAGCTCAGTAGCATTTCTTTTGGTCTCCCTCTTCCCTTCTTCCCTGGCAGTCGACCTTCCACCACTGTTCTCAACTAAGAACCATGATGCAGCACATGTCCCAACCACCTCATCTGTGTATTCCTCAGTGTGTCCATGAGTTCCCTTCTTGTTTCAACTGTTCTTAGTACTTCATTGTTCTTCTTGTGCTCTGTCCAAGACATCTTTAGCATGTGACGCCAAAATTGACGTGACAATGTTGACGAATGACATACATGTTCTCAATGCAGTTAGTTGCAAAAAAACCCAAAACTCATGTCCTTATGTTCTGCCTATCATATAGATATACCAGCCAGCTTATGCAAATGAACAAATTAACAAACGAGTAAATGAATCAACCAGTCGGTCCATCAGTCAGTCAAAATTGGACAGAGTGTCAATTCACAGCTAAATCTGAAAAGTGAAAATAAACCAAAAATGCTGCTATTTTCATTTTTACACGCAAAAGCAGCTATGCTTTCAGCGCATCTTAGCCATCACAATTCTGTCTGTCTGTTTGTCTGTCTGTCTGTCCATCACACGGGTGGATCAGGCAAAAACAGTGCAAGCTAGGATCACCAAATCTTCACCGACGGCTGCCCAGAAGACTCTAGTTTTAGGAACTGTAAAGCTTCTCCATAAATTCGAAGGGGGTCACCCCAAACGAGGGCCCTAAATGAAAGGGGGTGGTCAAAATTTGTGATTTTCAGCCAATAACTCGCTGTATCTCAGTAATGGTGCGAGATAAGGCCTAGGTTACTATTAATCACTAATAGGAAATCGTATACTGGCTTTTGATTGGCGCAAAACTCAATAACCTTGGATGACCTTGAACGCCAAAATATGGATTTTTTATGGATTTTTCGGGCGATTTCGGGCTGTGACACAAAATCATTCACAAGGTGGCGTGGCATAGTTGGTAACACGTTTCGGCTGCAACGAAGTTACTCTACGCCGGGCCTGGTTATGGGTGACTGCCTGCGGGCAGGAACTGCTATAGGCTTTCGCGCGTCCCGTGAGCATTAGCTCAAATTTCTTGTTCCACTACGTTCACAATCACTCAGTTTTTCGCTGCACATTTTGAAAGCAGCTTTTCTACAACTCCTTTACAAAGTACTCAAACTTATAAAATTTTCAAGCTAACTAGTTTACGAATAAATTCACCTATATTTCAATTTTCCATTCCTTCTGTGCAGTAAAAAAAGCTGGCTATGCATCATTTTAAACACAAATTCGGTATCTTTGTACATAGTCCCATACAAAAGTACAATAGTTTGTGGACCTTAAATGCAAACTTGCGGGAAATTCCATCCTCATCTTTGTCACAGACTTTGATTTTGTAACCCGGCAGCAACGTGCAGCCAATGCACTGGCCTTCCTCCGGACCTGACATTTTAACACAGCAGGAAAATCATCAGAAAATCTTTATTAACCACAAAATCCTTTAAAAATAACAACAAAATGAAAAAACTATCAAATACACATGAATTCAGTAACAGCTGTCATTACAAATCATTACAAAGCAACCAATACTTACATGATTAACAATCATTAATAATAAGTAACTGCTGATTATAGCTAACCAAAAAAAACAAAAAGCTTAGCAACTTAGCTAAATCTTCATTGTACAAAAGCTCAATGACTTATATCTGGCAAGCAGGCATAAAAATTCTTTTCCAATTTCTCTCCCTTTTTGCTGATTTGATAGTAAACAGTTCAACACAAAAACATTTGCTGTCAGTAAGGTCACAACTTTTACAAATATTATTATCCAAACTGTCGTTGACTATATGATCACAGCAATATCTAATAATAACCATAGCACTAAAAATATCCAGAAATAAAATATGGCTCAAAATCTCAGTCATAAACTTTGTAGAGAAAATGACACAATAAAATGTTCCAACGTCCACAAAAACTCGTACAAAACTGACCTTTGTACTGGAAAAGGCAGAAGTCTGCAAGGACAAACCAGCGCTTTTTCCACGACTTGAGAGTAGCACCCTCCTGCACATGGTTTGTACAAAAAGTAATAACATATTATTTTTATTAATACAATTCACACCAAGGTTAAGAATAACAACTATCTGCTTTCAGTGCCAGATTCAACAGTGTAATTCAGAAAAATATATATCTTATACATCGACATCATTAAGCCTAATAACCAGACGATTAGTACTTAATGCAAAGTGCCATGCAAACGCTACACACTCTCTTTAAATAGGTTCATAAGTGTAAAATACCTAGCTAATTAAAGTTATACAAATTTGTCAAGTTGCTACCTTTGTCTAGTTAAAAACTACATAAAAGCTGTAATTGTATGAATTAATATACATTCATCTATACCTGAATGCAATTCATATAATTTATTCTGTACAGCTCTGTGACCCCAAAACCTATCTTTGTCCAAAGTTCCATTGCTAACAAGAGTTTTGTGAAAATCCACAGACAACGATATTAAAAACAAAGAAGATGTCAGCATTTATGAGACAATCAGTATCAATGTTTTCTTGTGTTTTATTCTTATTCAACCATTTACCTCTAACAGCAACAAATGGTCAAAGTAATTAGACAATTAGATAGATAGACAAAATATATTGGTGGTATTGGCGCAAGACAAAAAACCGCAGGAGGAGTGGTTTTGACCCCCTCCTTAAGCATAGAAGGGTTAAGCAGTGTGCACAAATGTGACAGATGACAGACTGACAACAGACCACGCTACAGAGAAACGCAAAATTGCTTGCGAGAGCGAGCGAGTAGGGTATAACATCTCTCACGACACAGTATAGGTCATTTCGGGGAGGTCTTTCCAGGGAAAATTGCACATACACATAAGAAGTTTAACCTTTACAAAAAGTTAAACCTTTATAAAACACAAAACACAAAAACGACATAAACCTAAAATTATAAAAACTGCCGATTATACTAGTGCATATGTAAGTGGTAACGGCAGTTCGAATAATCTTCCCTGTTATCCTCCAGACAGTCATTAATCTCAGAATGCTGCCTACCGGAGGGCAGAGGGCGCCAGAGCTACTTCACCTAATAATGCTATCCAAAATATCTTACATAAAGGAGGCAACAGCAATCACTGAAATGAAAGCAAACTAACTATAACTAAAGTTTGCAGTTTGCGAATTAATATCTGCGATATGACACCTGTTTGAAAAGCCATCCTCTGATGGAGACGATCGCCTCAGGATCTCGCTTTACCATCGGTGTTTTATCAACAACTCTTCACACAGATAACATACCACTACAACTAGCATATAAACTCAAAGTCATAAATAAATCATTAATCATGCACCATTTTAATGGCCATTTTACCAGCAAAATTTAGGCAGTTCTCCACTTGATTTGCAGAGTTCACTGATACTACCTTAGCATGAAAATAACACCAGTGAACAATGTTGAAGTAGCATAAACTGTAATATCAGCATTAGTAGTAGCAGAACTCTAAGAATTCCAAAAGTAAAATCCATTCCATTGCGGCAGTAACTTTTGTCAACAAACTGGTCAAAGGTAAGGTAAAACTCCCGTAGTCAACAGCGCTCTTTCACAGCTCTGTCTCTGTAGGGTCAATGCTCATCTCCGTTTCAAGGCCCTGAGCCAGCAGTAAGCCGAAGCTCAGCTACATGGATGGAAGGCCAGACTTCTCCCATATACTGCCATTACCTTCCTAACAGTGAGGCCGGTACCAAATTATACTGCTTGGTGACAGAGGCACATGTGTGTGAACAACTTGCCCATGGTCGTTACCTGGCAGTGCCCCGGCATGGAGTCAAACCTGCAACCGCAGGGTTACAAGTTCGACATGCTACCACCAAACCACACCACCTGATATACCAATAACTATAATAATTCATAGAGCAAAATTATATGTCAAAAGCAAACTATTTCTTTCTAATTACAGTGAAATAGTTGTCACATGACATGTCACTTGCATACTGACAAAACAGCTTACCTTCTACTACCACTTCTTCTTTTAGAACTCTGCAGCACGCAGAACATACAAAAATAAAATAAAAAAATTCAAAACAAAAAATCAAATTCAAATTATGATATTCAGAATAATTTACAGAAAAGCAATGAAAGGGCATACTGCATATTTTCTTGCTCACTCATACTATAAACGTACATCTAGTGGGTAACCCAAAATGCACAGTAAAATTTGTTAAAGATATTTCAACAATAAGGTTAACTAAAAAACCTCACAATCTAGTTGCAGTGGGTCTAACACCGAGTTTAATGGCTCTGAGACTGAAAAAGTTCATGCATCATAGCTCTACAAAATCACCTAAGTAGCTAAATGCATAAATCTGGCATATTTGCATGCGACCACGTATAAAAAAAACTAACCGAGCGACGAAAGCCCGACCAGCGCTTCTTATCAGATCTTGACCTTCAACAAATTGCAAAACAACGATAATTCTGTGAATTTTTAAGTACTAAAGATACTAAACACAACAATATTCAACAAGCAAGGTTTCTGCATCTACGTGCACATGCCAAACACGTACATGTTAAACAGTACAAGCAACTTTTACTTTAATACAATATGACACAAAAATTGCACAAGGTGGCAAGAATTTACTATTCACAGGCCAATCCAACAGTGATGTTGATCCTTGTCTTGGTCCTTGTCCTCAAGGACTCCTTAAGGACCAAAGTGAAGTCCTTGTCCTAGTCCTGGTCCTTGTGGCTCTCAAGTCCTTGTTAACATCACTGCAATCCAAGTGGTGAGGTGGAAGTTAAAAACATTCTAACAGGTATTAGTGCATGATGTGCTAAAAGCAGTAGCTGCTTTCGCACGTAAAAACTAAGAAAGTAAATTAACCCTGTAACTTCTGGAACTAAAAAACTGCTAATACCGCGATATTGCCACAATATTTTAGCAAAAATATATGTTGTACTACAGCTTTCTCTAAAATCCCATAATGCTGAAACATATAACATTTTACTCTAAGTAAAAAGTGCTAGCACAGCGAGATTTTGATGAAAATATAATTCTATTACCATGATACAAAGCTATGTAGAGTGGGCAGATGGAATGCCTTTTCTGTACAATTTCGTGGTTCTTCTAAGAATGAAATACAATCGGAGCATCTGGACCTGTTTGTCAATGGGCCCCATAGGCCCCATAGGTAGGGACCAACTTAATTCACGATTTCACGGCCGTGACATTTTCCGTGAAATTGACCTTCTTCCGTGAAAAACGCTGATTTCGGTGAAATCCGTGATTTTTCGTGAATTTTAGCATTTTTAGTTTAATTTATGACAATTCCAGAGTGTTATCAGCAGCTTTTATACAATTGTTGCTGTTTGCTACGTGTCGCACTTCAGCACTAAGTAGTTGACATTGACTGTCTTGAGTTTTGACTTAGTGTAGTAA
>Ga0209367_1007461_pt1 | contig 15072 bp, 13 predicted proteins | sample WorMetLIZISLAND2_FD_187412 | JGI IMG/M metagenome (GOLD analysis project Ga0209367, IMG submission 187412) | Marine gutless worms symbiont microbial communities from Max Planck institute for Marine Microbiology, Germany - Olavius geniculatus... ... | reverse complement strand
ATTAATAAAAAAGTAACGAGCGATATTCAGGAATAACATACTAGATTTTACTAAATACATTCTGTTTCAACTAAATATATATATCTGGTATCTTTTTCGTTGGGGGTGTCAAGATTTTAATGGGGGATGTAAACCCACACAGGGGGCTAGATAATTCCCTGTAGGCCTACTCAGTGCACTTGGATTGTACTTGATAGCTAGTTTTGAGTATGTACTTGTACTTGTGCCTTCGGTACTTTCAACATCTCTGGGTTATACACCGCGCTAGTCGGACGATTGGTGTGAAAAAGTGCGATTTGTCGGCAACACAATATATCTGCAAGCGACGCCAGATGTCGCCGATGTCGGCCCAGTGTCGACATGGTACATGTATAAGCGACCGTCCACCTGCTGTTGCCCACTGCACGGCACAACCTTAAATCCAATATACCATACCTGGACAAACATTTTGGGCTGAAAACACATTTTTGCCCCGGGGAAATTCACACCATTTTGGTTTTCCCATAGACGCCTTTTGTTTACGGGAGAGATCGGCGCGGACGGCGGACAGACAAGACCCATAATGCTGTTAGGGCGGCCGCATTGACCAAAAACGAAAACGTTTAGTGATGTACGCACATGACAGCAGTCTACATGAAGTCAGCTTGCCAGTGATTGAATATCGCATGAAACGATCACTTTTTATGCAGATATGATAGGGACGTCTATTTATAGGCCTATATCCCCCTGTATTGACACGCTACGCGCGCAGTGCCCTTTGCGGGAGTGTCCTAAAAAATTCAAATACGAGGTTCAGGTGGGTTTAGAGATAGAACCCCTGGTCCGGAGATCACAAGGGCGAATTCCTGAACCTGAAACGATGGTATAGCTTTTGGACGCGTTCAATAATGGAAACGACGACTCTATCCATTGTGGGCTTTGGTCTCGCCAAAAGCGTCGCTAAACCACCTATAGGGGTCTTCTGCATTTTAGGATATAACATTCTTAGCCGCGCATAACGGGCGACCAGCTCGCCGGCATCGGTCAGGGCTTGGCGAGAGCTGGCCGTAGACACGTTGGAAGGCTATGTTCCAATGCGGCGCCCGCGATCATCAGTCTGATCATCTCAGTCGGTCCTCAGGACGTGACGCGCGCTAGCAAGGAGATAGACAGCTCAGCGGCGGTGCGCGGCAGATAAGCGCCCAATGACCGACCCAGACAACGTACGTCGGTCATTAGTAGTCATACGCCTGATGCTGCTCGCTGAAGGTATCTAGCTGTGTGCATGCAGCGGCCGCCCCGTCAGGGTGTTACGATGAGCTGACGTCTTGGATTCAGCGACGACGATGAAATTCATCTACTTGGCGTCTTCTGTTGCGTCGGACTGCTGAAAACGTCGCGTTTTCGACGCAAAGTTATGCGTCGTCGTCGCGATGTCGGCGAACATGTACCGTGTCGGAGGTGAGCACATCATTCTGGGACCTACGGTTGATCAGAATTTTCGGCGATTTGTATTAACTGCACGAATAGTTTTGGTTGTTTGATAATTTTGGATGGCGTATGAGATAAAAACAGCACTGGTTATTCAATATGCATGCAGTGTTAATTGACAAAAATACGTTTCGTATATAATGTTTTATAGACACGGGCTTTTGATGGGGGCTTGGCCAAATTAGAATTGCTTTTCTGACCAAACTGCTTGCCGCGGTCGAAATCGCCGATCGATCTAGATTTTCAAACTAACTTCCAATTAAAATATGCACGAAAAACGCGTGCTGGATAATTGTTGGTGCTGTTTTGCGGCGAACTATATTTCGTGGCGCATTTGTATAATGATGTTTGGCAGTAGCACAGTGGGTGGTCCATTGAGCCGTGCTGTGGATGCTGTAGGCCTACACACGGTCGGATGTGGAGTGTTTCAAGTCATTTTACCCGCTGCAAAACTCATGAATGTTTGTGATGTAATGACGCTGCCTTTCCAGCCATGAACAGCAACTGTAGAGCCATAATGAAGTTTGCAGCTAGTTGTAGGCTGTAACTTTGTAGCGTGATTAGAGAGCTAAGAAAAAGTTTCAGAGCGACTGGCTTAATTATTTATTTAAAAATCATTTTCAAACTATTTTTCTGGTCTGCAGAGCCGTTTTCATGTTTCAGTTATCAAAATGTGATTCTTTTTCAAGTTGTTTTTTAGTCTTCTTTAACCAGTGATGTAAAAAGGTAAAGGTAAAGGTGGTGTAGTAGATTGATGCATAGCCTATACCTGGCAGTTACTTGTGCAGTGTTTCAGAAAATTCCTCACTGAGCTTTGGAGCGTCACCTGCCATATGGGATCACACAATGTTACCTGCCACCCAGCACAGGCCTTGACCTTGACCTTGACCTTGTCATCTGACCTTCTTCTGCTTCTTTCCATAATGTACAGATCCTCTTGCGAGTAATGTCACACATGGCAGATGTGCATGAAGTGACGGAAACAACTGTTGAACTCTTGCACTGATCATGGTCCGTCTGTTTAATGCTTCAGATTACGTTTATTTTGAGACTTCGTCTACAACACCGTATCAGGTCCGACGTATTGAAGAGCTGTGTAAGGTGGGTGCGGTTTATATTTGATTCAAGCAGGCTTTGTACACTGTGTCTAAAAAACATCCCCGACATTTTTGACTGTAACTTGAAAACCAATTGTCAGATTTTGATATTTTTGGTGCAAATATTCCTGACACAACTTGCCATCAAATGACCATTTAGTTTCTTACCTCATCCTAACGCTGGCTTCTGCACTACCTGGGGAAAGCACAACCAGTGAAATATTACTTTTTTATCCAATGCGATATAATTGCTTAATTAACATAACGTGTAAAAACACATTTTGTTCACATTTTTTCACGCTTGATCTGCTTTCCCTAGGTAGTGCAAAAGCATACGTTGGGTGAGGTGGGAAACTAAATGGCCATTTGATGGCAAGTTATGTCAGGAATATTTATACCAAAAATTATTAAAATCTGGTAATTTGTTTTCAAGTTACAGTCGAAAATGTTGGGGATTTTTTTTTCGAGACACAATGTATTTACTGCACTCGTTATACAAGCGCTGCTTTCAAGTTTATATTTTTCTACCTACAGTAGGCCTTTTGTAACCATGCTGAGGTTGTCTATCTGCTTCTCTATGGATGGTTTGGCAAAAAAGGCTAATAACTTTCAAATCAAGTTCCAGTAACTTTCATAAGTGGGACCAGTATCTGAAAATAAGCTGGTTATTGTGCTGCCACATGCGTTCATTCTTCATGATATGCATTTGAATGCATTTCATGCACATTATTATAATCTTTTCATTCTTTTGTGCCATTGCTGAGTTAAATACTTTTTTAATTGTAGGCCTACCAGTTACACTTTGTAAATTAGGCTGTAAATAAGTTACTTTTAACGAATTGCAGTTAATTATGTATGCAATTCAAAGATGGTTTTTACAGACACAGAGTGGAAATGTGGAGGCAAAGGTTATGTGTTACTATCGACGACGAGATATCTCAAGTTCATTGATTCTGCTTGCAGATAAGCATCAAAGTAAGATGTAGTTTCTCTTTTTAACACTTTTCTGGTTTTCCTGCTCACAGTTTTCCGCGGAAAATTTTGCCAAATTCCGTGGGCCAGTTTGCATAGTTCCGCGGCTTACCGAGGCAAAATCATTCAAATTCTGTGGCTCACTATGGCTTACTGTTTGTGAGTAAACTGGGCTATATTCTGTTCAGAAACTCCTGTTATTGCAGGTTGTCAGTGTGCTTAGTTATGCAAAAAATTATTTTTTTTTCTTTTAAAAGTGCATTCTGTCAAGTTGTGTTTGCTTCTTACAATTTTGCCGTATTGCGATAGCTATTAGTAGGGCCCGCAGTTTTAGGCAGTTTTGTTTGAATTTTTTTTGTCACATTTTCTGACAAAATTGTATCATCAAGACTAATCGCCGGTCATTTCTCAACTTTTGCAAAATTCTGTGAAATTCCGCGGATATATCAAAATTCCATGGAAAAGGGCAGATTCCACGACTCAACTCAAAATGTCATGGCCCGGGAAACTGTGGGCCCTACTTATTACTGTGACATATGATTGACAGTGAACTGTCTCATGTTTATCTCATGTTCATCGATGTGTCTACATTCTTGACATTCAAATTGATATCTTAAGGCATTTCTATTTGATGTGGCATATGGACAGTTGGACTTGAGAACAGCTGTGGAGTTACGGCATGTCAATGTCATAGCTTACTGCTATGCCCAACTCGTCCGTGCTTTTGTTGTCTGCAGAAGTATTTCTGCAGAATGCATTTGAGATATATTTTAAATTTCTTTCTTTGTGTTATTTAGTTGTATGGCAGTTTTTTGTTGTAAAATGCTGTCATACAGTGATGATGATGATGATATAGTCTTTATTAATGCAATCAACAGACAAACCGCTGTAGACACAATGCAAAACATAATGACATGCTAAAAAACAACTAAAAACAGTCTTTGTACAATACACAATAGATAAAATTGCATTTATCAGTATTATTTATTTTAGAGGGAAGTTCGCAGTTATGCGGTTGTGGGCGTGTGCAATATGGTATACTGCACTCGGGTGGTAAGAGTGGTCGAAGAGGATGAGTAGGTACATGTACTTGATAGAGCGGAACAGTTGTTCATTGGCCTGTCCACAGTGCAGTAACAAAGTAGCAAAGAATCATCGGTATAATAGCCTGGTTTGCCAGCTTGTCTCATTTTAGATGATGCCGTAGAAAGCTTCATTGTAATTGTATGCTGGATTGTAAAGTCTCTGCATGAATGCCGGCTTGCAGGCAGCTTGGAGGAAGATTATGAGGATGGTATAAAACCGGTCAAAGAGGAACTTTCTGAGAAGCAGCAGCACCAGCTGAAGCACCGAGAGCTGTTTCTGTCACGCCAGGTGGAAACACTTCCGGCCACTCACATCCGTGGAAAATGCACGGTCACACTGCTGAATGAGACAGAGTCGCTGCTCTCCTATCTCAATCGAGATGTTAGTTGTTCGATGCATGTTTTACGTGCAGCTCAAGCTTTGCTTCTGCTTAGTTTTTGTTTTTTTTAAATAATTGATTCAACTGTGTTATGTGTATTAATTTAATTTTTTTTTGGCTGAATAAGCAGTTACTGCATGATAGTCTTGCTGACAAAGTATCAATACTGCAAGGACTGTGACTGTGCCATTGCATGGGTTTATATCCAGAATGATGGCAGTTGAATTGGTACAAATATGCGCTCATGTTTTTATTTGCTTCCATTCAGGCATATGTATCAGACTTTACAAAATATAACAGTTAGCTTGTATACTTGTTGACTTGTAGTTCTATTTGAAAATTTTCTGACGAATTTGGTTGTGCTTGTTGGCTCTCCGCTATATAAAGAGAGTTAAGTGAAATATGTGAGACATCATATGTAAGCTTAGTCTAAATGGGTATCATACATTAACTGAGCACGGCTAGTTAAACTGTTACCAGTGATATTAGGTTGTGCATTGATTTACATTTTGTTGCAGTTGACTGTTTCACTGCAGCGTGATATGAGCTGTATAATTGCACCAGTTTGAAATATTTGTGTGTTCTGTTGTCTGCTTAGGATGCGTTTTTCTACTCTCTGGTCTATGATCCTCAGCAGAAGACTTTGCTGGCTGACAAGGGTGAAATTCATGTCGGACCTCGCTATCAGACGGAGCCTTTGCCAATGCTCGGCCCAGGTGATCCTTCGGAGTAGTCCCATTTTGCTCAATCCCATTTTGCCTGATCCTTAATCCTAACCCTAAAACCTAACCTTTGACCCTGTCCTAATCCTGTTCTTAACCATAACTGTAAGTGTAATCACAGGTAGGATGGGATTAGGTGAAATATTGTTAGGCAGAATGGGATTAGGCACAATGGGAGGAGAACACCAGAGCATCAGACTTGGATAAACACCTCACTGTGCAGTTTAGGTATGTAGATTAGTGTGGAGAATAGTATCGTGCTATAGATAGTCATAAGTTTATATATCTTTAGCTGTCTCTAAAATACACTCAACACTACTCATTGTGGATTCTGCTGACCTTCGATCAACAGTTTGTGGTTTTAAGCATGTATTGCCAGATCAGCCAATACTCCAACCAAATAATTAAGACTGACCAAATTAATAAGAATAAACAAAATGTGAGTAAATAAAAAATGTACGTATTTAAATTATAGTGGTTAGTGTTGTTTTTAAATTGCATTACCAGGACTGGCAGTATTAATCATTTTCTGTGTGGCAAGCCAATAAAATAGCTTTTGTAATCTAAATTAAGTGAGTTATTTAGCTAGAAAAGCAAGTAACTCGTTTTCCTAGCTTAGTGTTGATTGCAAAAGCTGTTTTACGAGTATAATAAATTAAACAGTAGTGTACAATGTAAGCTATGTACACTCTGGGCCATAAAAAATGTTGCACTTTACTTTTGTCCATGTCTTCGCCAGAGTGTACCAGTGAAAGAATTTTGAAAATCGGTCAGTAATTGGCGAAGATATGGACAAAAGTGAAGTGCCACATTTTTTGGCTTATCCTGTATCTGTGCAAAAGACCTGTTTGTATATTGGATTACAGCAGTACCAAAATGTGTAACAGTTTAGGTTTATTACATGTGGTACGTGATGTGTGAAAATATTTGGTTGAGTACAGATGATCCCGATCCAGATGCTCGCAATCTGGCGGACCTCCAGGTGTTGGTCTGGGACCCTGAGAGGATGCCAGATGACGATCAGATTGACAGCTTTCTCATTATGACAAGGTCGGTCCGCCATGCTGATGCAGCCCCTTGATACTGTTTATTTTGCTGGTCATATTTGAGTTGATATTCTGCAGTGGTGATCTGACGTCTGTAGTTGTATATTTGAATATGCTTACAACAACTGATGCTCATCGATATAATGAGTAAATATGATTATCAAAAATTGGCATTTTTTTCACATAGACCAACTCATATTTTGCAATCGTGAGATCCGCTGTGTTGATGACAGTCCTTAGACATTTTAAAATAAGAGGTCTGTGTGACGGTACTGTGTTGCTGCTAACTCTGCTTTCACTGGTTAATGACTGGCTGGACATCGTTAAAGGCATTTAGCCGTCCACTTTTTAACCAGTAAAAATACTGCAGTTTCCCTCAAAGATGAATGGAGTTAGAGAAATTCGAAAGATACTATTAATTTAACTTTCTTCAAGCAGAATATTCTGCTTTCGTTAAGTCCAGCTTTAATTGTAATGGGAGCAGATTGATCTCGAGTGTTTTGAAGCTGTTATTTAACCTACAGAAAGGACATTTCAGGCAGCAGAAGTTCTGCCAGATCAAACATCAAATTTTTTACTTTTCTTGACTGGCCTAACTTACAGTAATTCTGGGTGAAATTGGTCAATTAAACACAAGCCGATCTCGAGTGTACTGAGTCTGACATCACGTGAAATACTTTGTTTATATATTTATCATTTTGCAGTTTGTCACAATATTTGTTCACCGACTCTTATTATCATGTTCCTGGTTATAGAGTGCACGTTTTTTTATTTGTGTACCGCAAAGTGTGCTGACTAAAAAAATTTTAATGAACGCATTTTAGCCTTAAGATGTTAACCCATGCTGAAGTTAATTGATTTTTGTAGTATCTGTATTTTTCTCACTGTTTTTCTCTACGTTTCACTTTTTTCTAGGAAGTTTGAGGGTGGATTTTGGCAATGTTATTTGCTGTTTTGGTGTGAAGGTCAATAGGAACATTTGCCCGTGCATTGGACTGCACAAGTACGGTGCGTCAGCCCAGTCTTCACATGAGTGCGGCGGCCGCTTCACGTGACATCACGATGGTATCGCCTGCTTGCACTATCAGCTCGTTTAATGCTGTTTTCATTCTTGTTTTAACATGGAAATTATATATTATGCTGAGATGTTGAAACTCCTTTTGCACATGTTTTTGCATTTGTATGAATTTTGCATTTGTATGAATTTTGCACTATGCTTAGGTTCGGTGTGCATTTAGCTTACAGGGTGGGACAGTTATTGAAAATATCACAGCAGTGAATTTGCAGTATCTGGGGAGTCGTTTGTAGTATTATTTTGAAATTTGCATTGTTTATAGGGAGTTGAATTTATAGCCGACACACGTGATTAATAGATCGCATGATTTTATCTGCGACCATGATTATGTGGACTTGATCACTAATTATTTGACTATAAACACTGAAATTAAAAAAAAAACTATGCCGTTGCCGAGATATTTTAAATCTACTGCTAGGGTATTTCAACTTGGCCTTGTTTAGTGCATGGCAGGTATTGTAATTGTGTCTGTAGTTTCATGCAATGGATGTGTTGCATGATGAGGGCTATAACTTGTCGTCGGCAATACGCAGCCTCGTGCCAGCCTCCGGGCCTGTCCTGTGCCGCGATGAGATGGAAGAGTGGTCTGCTGCTGAGGCTAATCTCTTCGAGGAGGCTTTAGACAAATATGGAAAAGACTTTGCGGAAATACGGCAAGACTTTGTAAGAATTGTTGATATTTGTTAGTAAGTTTTTGCTGAACAGTAGCTGTGTGCATTTGATCACAGTTTATTTATGTTCAGTGGAACTTCTTACATGCAGTTTGTCTCGGTTGATTTGCATTTTTTCTGCATATTACTTCAACAAGAAAAACAGAATGCGATACAGATGGTAGATTACTTGATGGAAAATAACATTTTTGTTGATTGAAAGGAAGCAGCTGAAGATAAGCGTATTTGGTGAACATGAAGAAGAAACTGTCATAAACTTAGTGAATGAGATCACTGAAAGAAAATCGGAAATAGGCTTTATGCTATGAATATAATAATGTTAGTTATGAAGACTAATGAGTAATAATTAGTATTATATATAAAAGACTGTGATCTTGGATTTTATTTTTGTTCAATATTATAGTCAATTGTCATAAACTTAGTGAATGAGATCACTGAAAGAAAATCGGAAATAGGCTTTATGCTATGAATATAATAATGTTAGTTATGAAGACTAATGAGTAATAATTAGTATTATATATAAAAGACTGCGATCTTGGATTTTATTTTTGTTCAATATTATAGTCAATTCGTACGAAGGACCATAAAATGAGTCCACATGCCAAATTTTGTGCAAATATATGCAATAACAAGCGAGCTGTGGGCGATAAATTGAATTCAAGATGGCGGCTGCCGCCATCTTGAATTTACTACTGTTGCCAATTTTGGTCACATCACTTGTTTCCTGTAGTAGCTGGTTACACTCCTGCAAAATTTCATTAATCTAACTCAAACAGCCGCTGAGTTATTAGTGTTTGTGCAAAAATCCAAGATGGCAGCGCCACCATCTTGGATTTAATTTTTGTTGAATATTATAGTCAGTTCGTACGTAGGACCATAAAATGAGTCCACTTGCCAAATTTCGTGCAAATAAACGCAATAAGAAGCAAGCTGTGGGCGATAAACTGAATTCAAGATGGCTGCCGCCGCCATCTTGAATTTAGTACTACTGCCACTTTTGGTCACATGGCCTATTTCCTGTAGTAGCTGGCTACACTGCTGCAAAATTGCATTAATCTATCTTAAACGGCAGCTGAGTTATTAGTGTTTGTGCAAAAATCCAAGATGGCGGCCGCCACCATCTTGAATTATTATTTTGTAATGCTGGTCCACCCACGAAGCTCGTTTGTGGTCCTAGACTTGCCCTTCAAATTTTGCATTGATGGAGTTGATACTTTTCGAGATATTGTGATTTGAAAATTTCACAAATTTGGCTTAAAATGCCTATTCAGGCCCCCAAAAATCATGTTAAATCATGTTTTTGGGGAGTTTTGACCCCTAAACTTTACTTTTTATCATCGAGACCCCCAAAAGGCACTTCCTTGTGCAGAAACATGCATTTTGAGCCCTCATTGGTCGTGATCGGTTATACGGTGTGATCTGGATGCTACGCGAAGAGTACAAAAAAGAAAGGACCAGAAGTAAGCCAAAATTTGCCATTTTCGCAGACCCTCTTCCCGTCGTCCCACATCAACCAAATTTTGTATGCAGGTTCGTATTCCAGATATCTTTCTTGGTTTTGAGTTTCAGAAAGATGGCTGAAAAATGTGGGAGCAGTGGGGGTCGAATTTTTGGCTTTCCCATTGACTTGGCACATCACTTATACAACAACTTGTTGCTATCGCACAAGCTGTGATTTTCAAAACATAAACAGATGAAAGAGATCTAACATTATTATTTTTATAATGTTTGATTTCTTTCATCTGTTTGTGTTTTGGAAATACTAACTATTTCTCGTTAGTCTTCAGAGGTTTCTTTTTTTTAAATTTTCTAAAATAATTTATTGTGTGTTCAGCTGCCATGGAAGACATTGAAGAGTATCGTAGAATACTATTACATGTGGAAGACGACCGATCGCTATGTCCAGCAGGTTAGTAGTCACAAAATTTCACCACTCATTCATTTCATCCTTAGTTGTTTTGTTTTATTTATGTAAGCTTTATTCGCAACCAAGTGCCGATACAAAAATACAGTACCATGAGAAACTAGACTGTCTAGATTGTCAAGCCTTGCGCACGGCTAATATCCCATTTACTCGATGAAGTTGGCTCGACGAGCTGGCTTGACGAGCTGGCTCTAGTTAGCTGGATGAGCCAGCTCGATGTTTGCTTGATCGTGTAAACGGGGTATAAGGTTGTTTGGAGTAGCCACCGTCACGTGCTGCGATGTTTATCACAATGATGTCGCCATCGGACAGTAACTGTCGCTTTAGCTTGGCCATCCTGCTAGCAGCTAATAGCAGCAAGGCTTTATGTTGCAGTGGCAAAGCATCTGAAAATCTGGTTCTGTGGCTTTGACCTTGACCTTTGATCTATAACCTTTAAATTCGGCAGGTTCTTGCTGAATTTTATAAAGCTAAATGCAGCAGTTTGTGAGTTATCGTGTTGACAAAGAAAAACTGTGTGACAATGCTGAAAACAATGCTGTTGTTACTACTGCGGTCAATAAAATCGGGGTAATCGTGATGTTTTGAATCTAAATGTAACCTATAAGTGCATATGTGTTACCAGATGAACATGATCACGAATTAGCTTTTGGAAACTCAGTGACAGCAAGTTTTGGGCAATAAGTACATAAATAATCTTATAATAATTATCTGTTGCTGTTGTCAAATGTTGCAGAAGCGCATAAAAGCAGCCGAGTCCGAGAGCAAGTTGAAGCAGGTTTACATTCCAAACTAGTAAGTGTTGTTCTTCAGTATCACAGTTGTTGGCATAAATTATTGCCGAGTGTTGGCCAGTGGCTCGTGTGTTGTGTAACTTCATTAGAGATTTTTTTGAGTACAAGCTGTATAAATTTACACTTTGTTTACTTACTTACTTATTTTGTTATGTGGGCGTTCTGAATCTAAACTTTAGTACTAGACTAATATGTGTGCATTGATGTTCTTGGTGGAACACAGTCTACCTTTCTCCATTTTCTCCATTTAAATCTAAGGATAGCTCAAAAATAGAGTTAACAAGATAGTCTTAGGTCATATAGCAGTTTGACCACTGGGAGCATTCAGTTTTTTCATGTGCCCAGAAATGTTTTGTATTCTATCTGCATTCATGAATATTATTATTAGCAGAAATGTTATGCTATGCACTGTGCTGTTTGGATGCTGGGCGCTTATGTCATATAGATGTTGATGCTACTGTTGTTGTTGATTGTTGTTCCAGCAACAAGCCAAATCCTGCTCAGATCATTGACAGACTGAACAGTGTCGATGGATCACATACTTGTGAAAGCTGTTATGGTGAGCGTTATCTAGCGATTGTCAATTTTTTGTTTGCCGGGTGTCATACGTGATCTTCGAAGAGGTTTCTGCTATCTTAATCCTTCTAGTTTCTCTTTTGTTTTGGCTTGAAGAGGGACTCCATCAGCCATTTCGATATATAGCCAGCCACGCAGGACAACTCAGCCTGGCCATTTTTTTGTGGGTAGGCACAATGAGTGCCAGGTGTAGCTGGGATACAAACAGACACGCCATTATGATGCACTAGCCCTGTATCCATCGTCTTGCAGTGTAAACTGGTGTGTGGCTGAGGGCTAACGAAATTGAAATCAGTGCCACCCTCTGGGTCTTAAGGCTCGGGTAGAACTTTACGTTTCTCAACTTAAGGTTTAACACGGAAATCGTATTATGCAGAGACATTAAAACTGACTTTGACTCCTTACCAAGTCCGAGTTGTTTTGAGCTCAGTGTTGTCCCACAGTGCACTAAGATTTCATTCAGCTGTAGATAACTAAGTGATTGATTTCTTTAGTAGTTTCTGTAGTTTTGGTTGTTTACGTGCAAAGTTCAGAGGTTTTTCATGGTCAAGTATGAGGGGCAGTTATCAGAGCAGCTTTCGCTGTCTTACTGTCATACCTATTCTGCGTTTGTTTCATACGCGTACACTTTGTTAAACAAATGACGATGATGCTGCTGCTGATGATGATGATGAACGACATTTAGTGCTGGAGCATGGATGAAGTGGATAATCCCATAACAATAACTGTATGAGTTAAATGTACTCTGTTGTCTCGTAGCTACACAGTCGTGCCAGTGGTTTACTTGGGGACCAGTGCAGATGCAGTGTCGTCTGTGTGCCGCTTGCTGGACGTACTGGAAGAAGTATGGAGGTCTCAAGATGCCAACGCGGCTTGGTCAGTTTGCTGTACTGTTTGTCTGTTAGCCTGTTTTTAGTGACGATGTTAGTCTGTTTGTATTTTGGTAATGATGCTTGCTTCTTTTGCTTCTTTTTCTACGCGTTATCTGTTTATTGCATCGGAGTAGGTAAATCTGGAATGTTGCAGATCAAGTCAAGCGGCTGAGCAGGGACTACATTTTTGTGTCATATTTTTCGGCAGCCCTGCTGAAAGCATCTGCAGTGCTTGCTATTGCAACATGCTGTAGTCTGTCCATCTGTTACATATGTGCAACCTGCCAAAGCCACTGGATGGAATGGGATACAATTTCTTGTAGGCTCCGTTTTGAGATCCTTGCAATTTTGCAGGGTCACTCGCAACACTGTATTAGACACGTCCCTCAGTACATTTATTAAGGGATTTAAACGTCGAGTCAAAATTTGTTTTGCAACACGAGTCCTGCAGTGATGCTGTTTGGTTTGTGATGACTTTTGCCTTTGTTGCTTGTAGTTACATTATTACTTTCTGTGCAAGCCAGTCAAAAATAGTCGGTGTGTGTGTGTTAAAATGGTTCTCACAGAAGTGGTGGCACTGTTAGACAGCGGTATTAGTTATGATTTTAATTGCTGTTTAGCATTAGTGAAAATATGAGGAATTTGCTGTGTCGGTGTGAGTCTGTTGCATGCTTATTGCACGTGTTAAATTTATTTGTTGTTTAGATGTCGGTAACAGTGGAGACCGGTTGGTCAACATTAACTCCTTCAGTGTACATAAATGCACAGTTCCAGGCTGTGTCAAGGTGACTGATACCCATGTATTAGTTACTAGTGTACTGTTTGTTAATACTTGTGATTTTGTGAAGGATCATTCATCCTTTAAACTTGCAACATCTTTATAGTGTTGTTTTGCAAGCTTATACTTACCCAATGTAGTTCTTGATGATTTAATTTCTTGTTGGTTTTATTCATTGAACTAAGCTTGCTTCCAGTCAGCTTTTGAGCACTTATTGGTTTGATTTTCTCATATGATGTTGCATTTTATCTTGAGTGCGCAGATACTATAATGCTGGTTAATTGTGGTCATGTTGACAAATATGAGCAAAATATGTTTAGACAATGCCATAATTTTCCGAGCCAAAGAAACTGCGGAAAAATTGGCAAATTAAAATAAAAATTGAAAGAGCATATTTGAATGAAAGTCAATAGCATAGTTTTGTTGCATTGTTCCGTGCTGCCTGTGTATCGGTAAGCTGGTACCTGGGACCGGAATGTTGTTATTTTGTAGCATGAGCATGACTTGGTTATGAATGGCAAAACACATAGGAAACCCATGTCAGAGCTACAGAACCTCACCTGCCATATGGGATTATTACACAGTGCTACCTCCCAGGCTGCTATCTGAGCGACCTGACACAGCTGACACGTGATAGCGACTTGACTAAGAGTCAAACCAACGACCTTGCGATTGCAAAATGTCCGAACTGTCAAGGCACCCTAGCATGAGTGTAATTTGTTTGTGAGATGTTCTTGCATGAATACAGGAGCTGAGAAGCAAGTCGCTGCTGGCTAGGCACTTGGCCGCTAGTCACGGCTTGACATTGGGTCCGGGAAGTCCTTGCGCTGTGATGAAGACTCGTGCTGCATTCTGCCTGATCACCACGCCCTTGACGCGCATCTCACGCCATGTCTGTAGACACGTGCTCAACATCGGCCGAGCTGCACGCTGCCCATTTGTACCCATCAACGTCTTGCTCATCAAGCAGGAATGTAAGTAATACTATGTATAGCTGCCAGACTAAATTATCATGTGTCTGGTCTACCATTTTGAAGGACGCCTAAAACCTGTTTTAGATCATCATCATCATCATCATACCGTGGGCTTAGTGTCCGCTTACACAATGAACAGTGGACATTACAGTGTTCGACAATAGACAAATAAAATCAAAATTAAAATTAAAATTAAAAACGTGCTAAAAACTCGGAGAATAAAAATGTTTTGAGATGTGTCTTGAAACTGGCTTTGGTGGCTTGATGACGAATGTTAGCAGGCAGTCTGTTCCAAGCAGTGGGTCCGGAGTATGAAAACGCCCTTTCACCAAACTTCGAACGAAGTCTTGGAGAAGCATAGTCCGTAGTAGCAGCCGATCGTAAACCGTCACGCTGCTGTGTATCAGCAACAGAGTCAACGATTTCAGACAGATATGCCGGACACTGACTGTTATGTATACTGTACATAAGTGTGCATAATTTGAACTGCACGCGAGTCTGGATGGGAAGCCAGTGTAATTCGACAAGGGCTGGCTTGATGTGATCCCGTTGTCCTACATTGAAGATGAGACGGGCTGCACAGTTCTGGACTCTCTGCAGAGGCTCTAGCGTCGACAGTGGTAAGCCTGCTAGCAG
>Ga0209367_1007460_pt1 | contig 15072 bp, 7 predicted proteins | sample WorMetLIZISLAND2_FD_187412 | JGI IMG/M metagenome (GOLD analysis project Ga0209367, IMG submission 187412) | Marine gutless worms symbiont microbial communities from Max Planck institute for Marine Microbiology, Germany - Olavius geniculatus... ... | reverse complement strand
AATTACAATATAAGACTTACTGTTATTTCAATAAATTGCAAAAATTGTCCCATTGGCTGTCCATACAATTTATTCCTTCGTTTTCCACCCCTGCGAGTTGGTGCCGGATTTTCCAGTTTCGTGTTTTCCACCCCTGTATTTTTGACGGTGCCGGGTTTTCCAGTCTCGCGTTTTCAGTCGCCCCAATGGTTAACTAAATACCAAAAGGTTCACAGATTTAGCTATACAGTATAATATCTACATCTTTTTAACTTCAAGTCTGTTTCGTAGTCTGTAGTGCAAAGATTTTTTAGACATATTACTTTAAAAGTATAATGATATCAAAAAATCTCGTGTTGTTTTTTTCTCTTGCGGCGAATAGTGGACGCTGCGGCTCAATTTAACTGTGAATGTGTTTTTAGCTTAGGAAGGCTACTGTAAGTGCTCTATGAGCCTGGTATGTCTTGCCGACTGTATGTTTGTGTCAACATGGTGCAGTGTGTTATGCTTTGCTGGCAAATAAATAATAATAATAATAATAATAATAAAATGTGGTTAAGAATCATTTGATCTAGTATATTTAAGCGTATATGGCAGCACACTTCATCGTTTCGGGGTGTGGCAATGACCGCATATTCAGCAAGCCTATAACAGTACTGCGTGACCTATAGGCGAACGTGATGACGCCACTCGCCAGTTTCGGCGACAGTAATACCGTCAGCAGCGGTGATGATGCGGTGACGTCACTATGACGTCATCTTGGAGTGAGTGATGGCGCGCGCACTACATGCAAGGTCTACTGGGTGGATCAAAGGCTGCAACTTGCAAGTGCGTAATCATCTTTGTTACAACTCACAAACGGCTTGTGTCATACGGACGGACGCCGCCGATCCATCTGACTATAGGCCTATAGTCATTGTCGTGTTCATTCTCCCGTAGTGACTAATTGCTGATGATAATTGTGACTCTACTGTCTCTCTCTCTCTCTCTCTGTCGGCAAACTGATAAGCTGTCGCCAACTGACCAAGCAAATCTCCCCAGTGATACGAGTCCACTTAGTCCGAGTCAGTGTCAAAAACCATGCCCTTAACTTGCATTAGTCAGTTATACCCCGTTTAAACGATAAAGCTGACTGAAAGAGAGCTTGTCATCCGCTCGTCCAGCCAGCTTCTTTGTGTAAACGGGGGTATAACTGGCACTGTAACAGCGTTCGAAATTAGACAACGTCTGTTTGTTGATGCCACGTTTATTACAAAGCATTTAGTGACAATAACCGACTAATATGTGTACACGTATTACGCTCAGTTTAAATTACACGTGATAAAGGTGACAACTCTGTGACGTCTTGTGGCGACGCTTCCGGTTTTCGTTTACAGCAGACGTATAGCTGCTTCCGGTCCATTTTCTCACGCTTTGTTGCGCGGTACAAATCTTCCGTGTACGCGATGACAGGGTATATTCAACCCATCTGTGACCCCAAAACGCGCACCCGACGTGTGCGTGGGTGGGAACCCCATGCAGTGCAGTGCAGCGGCTGCAGTCTCGCTATGTATGCGCGCGCTATGCCTCGAAAACGTCAAATGCAGCGACGACAGAAAACTAAAGCAAGAGCCTAGCTGTCGCAACGGAAAGCCGACCGTATGGTGGCACACAGGGGACATCACAGAAGACCGTTTTTGTTTCAGAATTGCGTCTGAAGTTCAGAATTGTGGTGTCCCCTGTGTGCCACCATACGATCGTATTTTTCAGTCACTACAAAACCAAGACGTTTTCGGTTAAATTTCTAACGGTATAAAATGATATACACGAACATGGATGCAGGCAGAAACTTTGCGTTGCAAAAGGGGGCTTATAGCGATTAGCGGACGCCTGTCACGCAGGGAGCTACAGAGTCAAAGAGCGTGCAGCAGTCTGACTCTGATACAGCAGCTGGGGGTGCGAGATGTCACCGCAACATTGGCGCTGCCATTAGGCGCAGTAAATTTTCTCAACTGCAGCGCTGCACATGCCCACGCGGCGCCACCCAGGCCGGTCACAAGACAACTTAACTTACGGGTGGTCGTAATGTCAATGTCACGCTGAATTTACAGTCGTGCGCCCCCATCTGTCTACAGCAATGAGGCTATAATCTATCACTGCTCTACAGCCACCAGAGACAGACGACGTCTGGCACTGGGGACCCCAGAACTGGCACATAGCATAGCACTCAACGACTGTCCTCTTGTAATGGCTACCGTGCCGGACTTGTCTCCTCCCGGACGATTCCTCCCCTTGGACTTTTCCTTTCCCGTTTTTTGCAACACCCGGATATTTCCCCCAGCACGAGACCAATCTCCTCTATCTTTCTACATGTCGCTTAACACAAATCGAGTGTCAATAAAGGGTTGTATTCGGGAATCGCAGAAACGGGAGGGAGAAAAGTACAAGCGGCAGTTTTTCGGGGGAGTAAATTTGGGGGGATTTATCCAGGGAAAAATGTCCGGCTCCCGCTTATCGTGCCGCACTGCAGTCTGTCGCTGTGTACAAATAATCTATCGGTAGCCGCGAAAACAAGCAGACATCTGCCAACAGCGACCAATGCCGCCGCACTACCTGATAAATAAATGTATCTAAATAATGTCCGACATACATCCGGCGCGATTATCAGTCGCGTCGTAACCGCGCTACTGAAAATTACTTATTGATAGGGCCTAGAAAAGTTATCTTCTGTTATACAGTCACTTATACCACGTAATTATACGTCATCACTGTCGCAGCGTTTTGTCGTTTTTAAATAGGACTGTAAAGATTGATATGCGAGCAGCTGCTGCAAGCTACATTAGTCGATCTATTCACTATCGTAAGAAGCTATCGACCATTCAGATGCTTTGGGTCACTGCCCTGCGTCAACCGCGAGGCAATTGAAATTCTATGAGGCCAGTTACGCCGTGGTGAATAAAGAAAGACAGGAAGGAACGGCGGACAAATCGGGCCGCGTACTGAAACGCAGAGGTTATCGAGGGGCCTGCATGCAGATATTATAAGCTGCAACTGATCCTGTGTAGTATGCGTTGCTGACGTGGAAATAAATATCATTCTATAGGCATATCGTTTGTTGCTAGGCAGATGTGTCGTCGTGAGCGCTTTGGACTTTAAATGTCGCGGCTTCAACGTCGTGTTTGGCTGACGCAAGCGTCTCGACTTGAGTCAATTCAGCTAGGACTAGCTAGAGGTTTTACTCGCTGAAGTGTGGGTATAGCTGTGTACCGTACTTTGATCCCTGGAATGTCTCGGAATGTGGGTTATAGATGGTTAAATGGTTAAGTGGTATATAGCTCTTTATGGTAAACCCATTTTAAAGCTACGAAGCGTCACCTGCCATATGGGATCGCACAGTGTTACCTGCCACCCACAGGTGAACGCGCCTCGCCATAACCCTAGCCAGATATGCCGGTACTCTAATTTTCTACCCCTTACGGATGGAAGGCTGAGTTGAGCTTGGTGTTAATTATACATACCGAGATGGCTTGCCTGCCAACAGACAGTCACCCATCCAAGTATTAACCGCTTGATAGCGACGCGACCGCGGGTGTCGAACCAACGATTTCTTGATCGCAAGTCAAACGTTCTGACCGACATCCCGTGACACTAGCGTGGGTATAACGCCGACACCGACGCATAGGTCCGGAGTACTAATATGATCGTCGAATAGTCCAGACCAACTTGATGGCTGCGTCCAAGCAAGCAGCTGTCGGGTCGGGTCTACGTTCAAGTGACGCACGCATGACATCAGCAATCGCATACCCGACCTAAACCTGCCAGTCACTTCGCTGGACCTGTCAGCGGTGGCTTTGCAATTCGCAGCCGCGATGACAAGTTTCGAAATACGCGCGTAACAGTACGCATCGTAAATGCTAGATGAGAAAGTTAGATTCAGCGACTAGCGGTCCGTGCAGTCACGATTTTTTAAAACAAAATTCATTGACACGAGTGCACTCTTAATATTTTACTAGGCCTACACGACGAGAGAAAAAAAACTCTTGTCAAGCGTTACGCGTCCGTAGACATCCGTTCTAGCTTCCACAATTTTAAATGCCCTATTGTGGGCCATTATCTTTTTAAGTTAGCGTAGCGTTTGGGTGTTTATATTTTGCGGTTTTTGCATCCACGTTTACTTACTTACAAGTTTACTTACTAACTTGATCCACCAGATCAGCTAGCGACGTTGCAAAAATATGTCATTATCCAAAATAATATTATTAGGGGCCTACATATAGCACAATATCCTGTCTCGTGAAGGGATGATGTGATGTATTTTCCGAATGCAGTGTGGATCTCAAGTGCAGGTGTAAATTAGTCTGTAGCGATCAATCATGCAGTTAATGCGAGTGACTCAATTATACGTCATCGGAAAATTACAAGCTTAGTGATCGGGCGTGCATCATCAACACGCGCATTAATTTTCACGGCAGGAGCTGCCTGTTAGCGCGGAATGAACAATATTAGACATCCTCTGTCACACTCGTGCGTCTTGCATGCATGCTTTTTGCCATTTGGCACGCATTTTGAGGGATCCAGTGTCACATTGTGTTAGATGGAGTTCTTGGCCTCAGGGGAACGGGAAATTTGGGGGTCGAATATCTATGGCAGGCTAAACATGAAATTGCCAGTTCTGTGCTGCTACCTGGTGAATACAATACAAACGAGAAGTGATTCCGCCTTTGGTCAAGCTACTTTGGTGCTTGCAAGCCTTGCGTGCCTTTCCATGCCGTCACAATCTATTGGCCGTAATAGCAGGTCCGTGCCGTCATTGTATAAGTAAGTAAATTGTGTAAGTAAGTAAATATTGGTCACCGACAGCGCATCGACGTCATCGACATTCCTGACACCGAAAAGACGTCTTCTTTTTATTTAGGTTTTCATTTTGCATTCAGGCTGCATTCGTTGCACCGAATTTCGGTGTAAAATAGTGACAGTGACAGACATGTGTTCGAAAACTGCGTCTTCAGAACTCCATCAGTGCAGCCTCATATTTTATTTACGACGTCCGAGTGACAGCAGATGATCATCATTGACTGACTGTCATCAGGTTACTGATGACGACGTTTTTCCGTTTCACTAAAAGATAACTTATCTCACTAGTACACTAAAGGCCCCATATCACAGGCTGCGCGGTAGCGCAGCACTGTTGTAAAAGTGACCAGCCAGTGACCAGAACCCAAAATTTGACCCCCCGTATATCCCAAACCCCTTAATTTTTCCGAACAAAAATTTGCACAGATGATTACGTCTGAATATCTCCTGATATACAAAATTTGGTAAAAATCCGTTCACGGGGGGGCTTCCCCACGAATAGGTGAAATATAACGCTTGCGTGACATTTTGTACCTTCCCTTCTCTTTCCTTCCCTTTTCTACACATGAAAGCAGTACGAAGGCAGCTACTGCTTTCAGCGCGTCTTAGCCATCGCGATTCTGTCCGTCCGTCCGTCTGTCACACTGGTGGATCAGGGAAAAAGGTCCAAGCTAGGATCACCAAATCTTCACCGTCGGCTGCCCGGAAGACTCTAGTTTTAGGAACCGTAAAGCTTTTTCATAAATTCGAAGGGGGTCACCCCGAACGATGGCGCTAAATGAGAGAGGGGTGGGCAAAATTTGCGATTTCTGGCCAATAAGTCGCTGTATCTCAGTAACGGTGCGAGATATGGCCTAGGTTACTATTAATCACTAATAGGAAGTCGTACACTGACTCTCGATTGCCGCCCAATTCAACGACCTTGAATGACCTTGAACGCCAAAATAGGGGTTTTAATGGATTTTTTGGCGATTTCGGGCTGCGAGACACATTGCAAGAGCGAATTGCGCCGAAACCAATTGAGATAGACATGGACGTAGACAGACGTGTCCAGGTTTCCGTTTATGGCCCGTAGAAGCTTTACTCGTACGAGTGGATCGTTCACGGTCACTTGTACAAGCACAAAACTCAACGCATGTCGGCCATATTGAAAATTCGCTGTGAAATCGAATTGAGGAAATGCTTTGCCATTAAAACAACAATATTCCACTACAAAGTTACTATTTTTACAAACACTAACGATGAATAATTTTACAATGACGTCAGTTCTGACGTCAAATATGTGCCATAGCTTTTGTACATTATATTATTGTTATTTACGGGTAGTTACTTCGCATGGGTTGTATAAAAACATGACCTGCACAGAAACTACTTGTACAAGTGAAATTTAGGCCTACAGGTAACCCGTACTCGTGTGTATGTGAACGCAGCCTTACAGCGTTAGCCCGCGGGAGGACGCCTGGCGTCATATCTGACGTCACTCAGAAGTAATGCAGGTGGCTGTCATATTACGCTTGAGTGCGCGGTGCATATTGCGTGTGGCCGGTAAACGAAGACGAGGTCCGTTAATTACTACAGAGCGGAGCAGAGTGTGGCGGTGGTCTGTCATGACGTGGCCAACGGGCAATTGACGGCTAATGACTGTGCATATAGCCTGACCGGCGCCGCAGCAGCAGCAGGCTGCAGCGGCAGCGGCGGCAGATATTATCTGTCGTTATCTGGATAATGATGCCACGGTGAGAATGAAAGACGACTCCCCGACGGCATCAGTTGAGAGCTGCTCCACCAAGCCGTAACTTCTGCACTACAGCGTGCCGCAGCCGTTCCACGGATGTTCATCTGGGTGGGTATGAATAAGATGACGGTGATTTAGACTAAGCATGCACAGCACGATGACGATGATCTAATGCTAGCAACGAGCCAGCTAGCTGAATCAGTGAATCATCTCTAGGTGAATTTACGCTGTGGCAGCACGGCAATGCGCCAGCCAGGCAATCGGCGCCAGGAACATGTTTCCATCATCTTCCGCCATCCTGCCAGGGAAATGGGCCACGCAGTCAGAAAGCCGGCTATAGTAGGTTACCAGGCCACACGGTTAAGCGCGCGAGCCTAGTGGTGAGTGACGTAAATAAATATACAGTTAATAAACTGACGAACGGAAGGACAGGCGGACACGTTACAGCAGCAGCTAACAGCAGCAACGTAGCACAATAATTACTACGCTGCTGTTCACTGCTCTCGTTTTCGTCGTTGTGTTTTGATTCACGTCATCAGCAGCAGCAGCCAGAGCAGTGGCAGCAGCAGCCGCAAGGTAAACAAACGCACGTGAGTGGGCGTGGCGAGGCCTGCCATTGGCTGGCGCACGTGTGCTCGGCAGGTGCCCACGGCTGGCTGGTTTAAAAGCCAGTGCGGACGTCTCTCTGCAGTCAGTTTACTAGTAGCCTATATCTGTAGCGGAGCGGTTTATTTGGAAGTGCTTGCGTGTATGAAGATTAGAGCTACCGGTGGTTATTCTACGCGGCGGAGAAGGATAGAGGAGAGTGCGCGTTGTGTGAAAGTCTGGTCGAACATGTTGCCGCAGACTGGACTGGACGTTGTTGGTCCGGGTGGTGCTAGTGTGATGTTCGGATCGCAGATGGTCGATCCGAGTTCGTCAACGCCTTATTCCGACGCTACGCAGTGCAAAAAGCCGACGTCCGCCAACCACGTCAAGCGACCGATGAATGCCTTCATGGTCTGGTCGCAGGTCAGTAGCAGTTACAGCTTTCGCACCCCTAGGCTGTGGATGAATGCACGTACAGAGCGACGTAACTGAACTGAACTGAACTGAAATTGCATAACGTTACGTCGCTTTGTATGCCCCTTAATATAGGGGCATAGTCTGTATTTTCCGTCCGCCAGTCGATTTAGATTTTAAACCCCGACTGGCGCCGACGGCTTGAAGCGTTTACGAGTGACGTCAGAAGTTATTCGACTGACTCGTCGACGCGTCGCGTTTTTTTCCGACGACAACGGCGTCCGACGACGGTGATTGCGACCTGGGTGATTTTTAAAAATGTTCCGGGGTGACACTGCGGAACTTGCGACTCTCTGGGCTTTTCGGTAAAGGAAGGAAAAGCTCCCCCGTGGACAAGATTTTGTTTACGTCACTGACTATCAGTCTCTTCGCCACGTTTTTGAAGAAATTCAGTCACATCACCCAATCAACCTAGCTCCTGCTTTCGTCATCTTTTTCCTCCACCAAGAGACCAATCTCCTATTTCCAGACTTAGGACTTTTGAAAAAATAGTCTAATATGTAATCACTAAAAATTTTCACGACTTCGACGCCGCAGAAATGCGACGCGGCAAGTCGACGAAATTTGGCGGCACCAGGGTCTAAGCCGATTGCTTAAACATTCAAATACCCACAGCTGACGTTCGGTCTTTGAAGCAGTTTCACTTTGTTAGGCGCCTGGTTATCGGGCAATTAGTTTATCACGGATAATAACTTGGCTTGCATAAAACTTGCAGTTATTCGAGATAAAAAAAGGTTATGCGTGAGTGAAAATACTATAACTTGCGTATTTTTATCAGCAAATTTTTCTTCTGTGTTTCCGTCGCCACCGTGAAGTAGCCTATAAATTTGTAGTGGCCAGTGGGCTGTGGTAAATACACAGTTGCCGGTAGCCTTGCGTCAAGTCGTGCGCGGGGGCCTGACGGAAACTTAACAGCAGTCTGTCTCTCGATTTATGACTTGCATAACTGCCTAGACCGAGATCAGCTCCGGCTGCAAACCTGCAATGATTACTCGATGCCTAGACTCTTTATGCCTAGTATTGCATATACATGTACCACATTTCGTTATTTTTGTAGCGGCATTTGCGTGAAAATAACTGGCCTGCCCGAAACAATAATAACAATGTCATCTGAAATCTACTGTAGGCCTACGTACGTTTCGACAGAAACTGTTCCGATTGGAATTACACCATTTGCGGCGAGATCTAAATATAGGCAGGCATTTCGTATGTCGTCAAACGGCGCGAACGGCTAAAATCGTATAGACTTATATTGAAACCAGGTGCATTTGTAAGTTGCCGCGGCCGCGGTGCTGTCGTTCTAGCATCGCCGGCAGTGTATGGTGTCAAGCGTCGAATGTCGGCTGCTACGGCCGTGTCACTGTATGACTGCTATACTAGTCTATACACACCTGTCACTTTGCCCCCCCCCTCTACCGACACCGGACAGTAATTATTGTCAACGCGCATGCGTGCGCGCGCCAGTTTTCGCGCCATTTGTGAAATACAGTCACTTATCACCGCCGGCCGGCTAAATGTACGATATTCACTTTAACGCATGATTTCGGCCCGTACCGGCACGAAAAGCAAAACAGTGATCCCCAATCAGATGACTAAATTTTCACACTGCCCAGACTCTTTATTGCTATATCACCACAACGTCTGCATGTTTCCAGCCCGAACGTAAGACATTTAGCAATTCACGCAGCTCACACGGCCAAAACGCGAGGATACAGAGGACGCGTTTAGTCCTGCGTGCATCGTTTGCGTTTGTTGCTTTTCTTGCGTCCGTTGCGTTGCGTACGTTGCGTCCGTAGGTTTGGATGGAAACGAAGCTTTAGTCACACTGTGCATAATTGACAAAATTGAATGCCGAATAAAGTTAACGGTTAACTGCGATCAGAGTTAACTTACAATGGTTTGGTGATGTGCGTGTGTTTGCTATAGATACCGCACTGCCGGAGAGGTTAAGCGAGCGCGCAGTGCGAGCTTATACCACTCCAGACAGCGTGGTGTCGTAATTAAACTGCGCCTAGATTGCCTACGCTACGCCGTCGTTTGCTTTATGACGCGCGATTGCAGCCGAAAAATGTGAAAACGGTGCTATAGCAGTGCAAGCTAAGTGTGGTTTAAATACAGATCGAGCGCCGGAAGATCTCCGAGGTCCAGCCCGACATGCACAACGCGGAGATCAGCAAGCAGCTGGGACGCCGCTGGAAGCTGCTTAACGACGCCGACCGACAACCGTTCGTCGAGGAAGCCGAACGACTGCGTGTGCTTCACTGCCGCGAGTACCCCGACTACAAGTACAGACCCAGGAAGAAAGTTCACTCGCAGCAGCATGGACACCAGCAGAAGTCGACGTCGGCTGCCGCAGCGTCCGGGAAAGACGAAGGTAGGAACAAACCCTCTCCGGACGTAAGTTTTCCTTCAGAAAAAACCTTAGACACCGCCGGGGTAGGACAGAATCCCATTGCATTACTATAGCAGCCTGCCCTTGTTTGAGTTAATAGTGCATGCATTATGGCAATTAAACGGTACTTTCTTTAGGACAGACCTAGGACATTATAATTCCCTCTAACTGCGGCATTTTCTTGCATGTTCGTGCTTTTATAATGTGATTACCATGCGTCGCTAATGTAGGAAGACTTTTTTTGTGAAGACAACACTAAAACTTGCATTATTTTATTCTCAAGACTAAGACCAACATTTCCGCAGCGTTAATTAGTTTAACACCATCACACCGTTAAACAGATTGCACGCCGGTGAGTCTTAAATCACAGAAAAAAACATCTCAATGTTGAGCAGTCTTTCGCATTATTACGCGCGAAAGCAGCTACTGCTTTCAGCGCGTCTTAGCCATCGCAATTCTGTCTGTCCATCCGTCTGTCCGTCTGCGTGTGACATTTTCAGCATTGAACGTAGATTTGGACGGTCCAAGTTTCGATTTTCTAGGTTCAAGGAAACCTGCGCACGAGGGCATCAAAGAGCGGTACCCCCGTAAAAGTTGCGACGAAATGGCTGGAGATAGACTGACAGTTTGCGAACAGGAACTGCTATAAGCTTTCGCGCGTCCCGTGAACGTTAGCTCAAATTTCTTGTATTTTATTTTTAGCGTCATGCGCTGGATAAATATACATTTAACTTACTTATTTAGTTAACGGTCTGTTTTTTGGCTGAGGCAGGTGCTCGAAGTGGTGCTGATGACGAGGTTGACGGGAAGACAGTATCACGACATCACCACTTGACGTCATCAAGCGGCGGAGGCGTGGTCAAAACATCCACTCAGTCGTCACTAGCATGCGACGCGGCACACGCGCTACACGTCCGCCTCACGATTGACAGCAAGTTCAAAGCAGAAGTGAAAAAGCATCAGCGACGTCCGCCCGCCATGCAGGTTGATGCTGTATTTGATTTGATTTTGATTTCGAGTTGATTGACCTATTTAGCCCGGTCGGCAGGGCTCCCAAACTGCGGCATCGCACCGACGGGCTGTGGTGTGTGAACAACTTGCCCAGGGTTGTTACCTGAGAGTGGAGTGGCCCAGAGTCGAACCGGCGACCTCGGGATTATATGGTCCGACACGCAAACCGTTGAGCTATAGAGCCACGCACATACAAAGAGGCTTGGTATAGGCTAATATGTAAGCAGGGATTGAGCTTTGAATTACATGCATGTAGTCTGCGCTTAGGCAACAGTCATGCAGAGGCTTCATTTGCTCAGAACTGTACGCAGCCGTCGACGTGTTCCCTGGTATTCCCGCGACACTTATTGTATGCAATGCCAGCATGGAGGAGTCATTTAAATGTGGCATCGTCGGGCAGAATTAATGCTCTAGTTTGCGTGATCTGTTTAGTCTTAGTCTTTTTTGTTACTTTTTTTAGTTCTAAGTTTTTACCCCAGTTTGTACTATTGATTTTATTGCTGTACCATACGTATATTACGCAGTTCAATAAAAGTTATCGTTTTATCGTTTGTGCAGCTGCCGCGCGGTGGCGCCACGTTGTCAACAGCCACATCGACGTCGTCGTCGTCGAAGTTTATCGTCGACGGAACACCGTTCCTCACGACGTCTACAACTCCGCCACCGACTGGTGCTGGTTCCAATCCCTTGCCGTCGAGTCCCGGGGTGATGATGCATTCTCCCGCTTCCCCAGAGAGCGCGTGCAGCGGCAGCGCGTCGTTCTACCACAGTGTCGGGGGTGGTAGCGGCAGCTCGGGCGATGGGATCGTCTTCAACTACAACGGAGCCTTCGGCGGCGCCGTTAAGACCGAGCCGCTTTCCTCATTTGTGTTCCCCGCTTCGCCGGCGGACTTGGCGGATCCGACGTCGCCGCTAGCGGATCTGGATTCCATGCCGTCCGACCTCGACTTCCTCCATCTACCGGCCACCTGGCAGCAAGAGTTGACGACGCTCGAACTCGGGAGGTTGTCATTTTATTAGTGATTTTATTACATTGTGCATTTTATTTGAATATTTTCTGTTGTAACTTTGTGATTGCGTATATTTCGTTGTGCTGCGCCGTCGCCTGCAGCCTACATCAAACTAGTTCGACTTCCGGTCGGGTCACTTTTAAGTGGTTACTACTTGGATGGGTGACTGTCTGCAGACGCGTAAACTATTTTTGTACGCAACTAACATAGTTTTCAACTCAGCCATTCGTCCCTCCGGAGTAGGTAAATCGAATACCGGTTTGTCTGGCTGGGGTTAAGGCGGGGCGCGTTCACCTGTGTCAGGTGACCGGTAGCATTGTCTGCTTCCATATGGCAGATGATGCTCCGTAGCTTTGTGATGGGTTTCCTATCAAGAGCTATATACCACTACATTTACCTTTACGCTTGTATTAAAAGAATACCGTGTTGTATTGTATAGGTTGACGGAGAACGATCTACGTTCCCTGGACACTCCTCCGCCGTCGGCCACGCTACCACCGCCACCAGCTCTACCCCAGTACGTCGACGTCACACTACCACCCACCCCGCCCTCTGCCACTCTGTGCTGCGACGTCCCACAGCCACAGACCTCCACATCCATCATTTCCCATGCTGCGGGATTCTACTCGTTCGACTTCTCGCCGGAGTCCTCGTCGTCCTACACGACGCCCGAGGTGGCGGAGATTCTGGTCACCGGTGACTGTTGGCTACAGTCCTGTACTGTAGCGGACGATATGTCCATCTCAACTGCCGTGCCGTCGCTTCAGATGATGATCGTTAATTAGTCGCCCGCCCACTACAGAAACTATCCACCTTAGTATCCCTACTCCTCGGCGCGGGGAGTTTGCCCATGCAGTGGAATCGTGGCGGGAAGGAGGGGGGAATAAAGTTCGGGCTGCCGGAAAATTGTCTGGGGCTAAAACTTTCCTTTTGTCAGAAAATTTTCGTTCGTCTAAAATGCAAAATTAGCGGGTCGAAAAAAAAACTATTGTTTGGGGAAAACTTACGGCCGAAATTGAAATTTCGAGCGTCCCGTTATCTCCTTCGTCGGAAATTTGCAATTTTCTGTCCCGCCTGCTGTTATTTAGCTCACATATCCGCTGCTGTCCGGGAGTGCAGTTGTTCTCCCCCCCCTAAATTTTAGTCTGTCGGAAAATTTTCTTCGAAAATACGAAATTCGGGGCGGCTGAAGATACTCCATTTTGGGAATTTTGAGGCAAAGTTGAATTTTTTTTGAGCTTCCGTAATCTCTTTGGTCGGATATTTTCGCATATATTATGTTGGAAAATTGCAATTACAACTTCCTGCTTTGCCTACGACGCCGCTGAATGTGCCGAGGAGACTGGCTGTGGGCGCGCACGGCTTGCAGTGTGCTCAGGGCAGTAACCGTTTGCATGCCTGGGTGGGCCGACTTGATGGTTCATTCATGCATTCGTTGAACATGCTGCAGCTTGGCCGCGATGACAGGACCGTGATGCCTTGCGGCGGCGGCGGCGTTTCGCCCGATATTTTCTTCATCGACCGATCGATCCGACCGCGCGAACATCTTCGGCTGCTGACGATATTTTTATAGCCGCAGATGGCTCACTAACTTGCGCAAAGAAACTGTAGCAAACAGGGATAGTCACGATGTTACGTTCGTTTTCGCTCTACGGAGAGATAGAGCGGCGTTTAATGGGTGGCTCTATATATTTTACGGCGAAGTTTGCCCGAACGCACGCTACATCATTCTGTCTTTATGGCATATGCGCTGGTGAATAATGTTTACCACAACGCACCTGCTCGGGGAGACTGTTTCCTTGCCCCCACCTCTCATCTCCTCAACTATGGGTTATCGTCGCCCGTAAGTGCGTGAATATTGACCGTAGTTCCCGATTACGGCACGTGATCGCCGAACGAACGCCCGAAAGCCATTTATTATTATACGAACAGTTGCTAAATACAGTATAATATTGGTGTATTATATACTTATACGCGTAAATCGGTTGTCTTATTTTGGTATAGTGCATGCGACCACACAATGCAGTTACGGGGGTACGTCATCGTACTTGTCACCGCGCTGAGTTATAACTCCGTGTCTGCTGCATGCTTGTCATGTAGTGAATGCCTAATGAGTAATGACTGATTGACTATTATAGACTGTATCTTGTAGTGTACAAACTGATGTGCCTCAGAAGCCTTGGTTCACATTTTGACCGTTGCTACTGTGAAGTCATGCAGATATTGTGTATTGCTCATTCGGGTTGGTGAATACACGTAATAAATAGATGGTGCTAATTTCTAGTTGGCTAACTGGCTGCTTCCTGTATTTCCCAGTTTCTTCTCCGTGGCTTCAGCGGCGAATGAAAATGCAGAACCTTCAAAATGACGGACCGAATTGTAGAGTATGAGTAATGCAAGTTGCAACACCACATTATTTTGCATTCCCATAAGTATGATTATTTCAACTGAACTCGACAGAACGCTACACTTATATCACCCTTCTTAATATTCGCTACTATCGCTTATCGAATGTCTTTACTTGCAATATTTCGGGTGCCCAGGTCCGTGCGGTCATTTTCCTGTCGGGTCTGCATTTTCCAGCCCTGCGATTCTATCCGTCATCTTCAGATGGTGCAATTTCAGCACTCCCTCCCACTCGCCCGCTGCATACGACCGGTATACATATACACAGTACTAATGGGCATTTGTGCAGCGTGACGGTGCATAGGTGCGTCAAGTTTAGGTGCGGATTTGATCGGCGTCAAAGGTTACGAGTCCGTCCGGGTGGGTAGCCGGGGAGTCGGGTATTCGCCCGGCGGGAGTGCATCCACCGGGGACCCGGGGTCGCAGCTGCGCAGTCCATCGGGGAGAGTCTGTAGCCCTCGGGCTGCTACAGATGCGCCTTCACCGCACGGCCAGCGGCCGATCAAGGATTTGCCTCAGACGGTAAAGGCGCACACAGAGCGACGTAACTGAACTGAACTGGCACGGTTTAGTTTTTGACGAACTGACCTATGGGCAAGCCGGACGAACCCACTGGTCATTGGTTGACACGTACGTGTCAGGTT
>Ga0209367_1007459_pt1 | contig 15072 bp, 7 predicted proteins | sample WorMetLIZISLAND2_FD_187412 | JGI IMG/M metagenome (GOLD analysis project Ga0209367, IMG submission 187412) | Marine gutless worms symbiont microbial communities from Max Planck institute for Marine Microbiology, Germany - Olavius geniculatus... ... | reverse complement strand
GTCTGTGCCTGGCGCATGAACCCGCACCAAGGCCTCTGCCACTAGACCACGGTGGGGGAGGAGGGCGGGGCTCCGCGCATAGATCCTCGTTTATGAGAACGCGCTGCGCGTTCGCCATGGTATGCCCCCATTTTCCAAATTCTGTATATGCCACTGTCAAACACCCTCAAAGATTAAGTAAGTAAGCACGCACGTAAACGTGAATGTATATAGCGCATCATCGCGTTAAATTAATCTCTAATGCGCTAGTGATGGTTAAAGAGTGACATGGGGATGGGGACGGTAATGGGAACAATAACGGCAGAGCCACGGTAATACCGCTAGGATGGGGATAGAATTTGAGGGTGGCCACAAAGAATGACCCAACTTATTTTTGTCAGAACTTCGTCCAATCTCCACCAAATTTGATAATTTTTGGCAAACAAATAGCCAGGACGATAAAATTATGTGAAGTACACTCATTGTCCACCTCACCATATTTATGTCAACGCACTACCGCGTAAAACGCGATGCTCCAAATTGTTGCATAATGCTCAGTTGTTGTCAGTGTAAAAGTTCTAACGACTTGATTAAGCACACAATAAACTAAAAATTTAGCAAAATTATTAGTTTGTGTAACAACATGCTTCCAATATTTTTAGAATTTATGCGCAAAATGTACACAATGGCGTAGACGTGATGTCACGGCTGATAGTGGCATAAACGATCAACCAATCAATATCACAGCACTCATTCATGGATTAGATGTAGAGGAGTTTAGAAGCCGACTCCGTCGATAGTGGATTACAGCAAGTACCATATATTGGTCTTCCCCGATTGCCTAAAAAAACTCCAAATGAGCACTTTTATGAACGCCAGGGGGATGCCCTTCGGGTCACGTAAGGCCATCGATGGGGCGCACCCCTGGGCGTGACCGGGGGACTCCCGAGTCAAAGACATCTTCAGGGGGGCGATTTAAAAATTTGAAAATTTTCGAAAAAAATTTTTTATTTCGGGTTTCTCGGCCCCCTTACCACCACCGACCGACAGGGTGCCCCCGTACCAGAAATGTCCCCCGGGGTCAGCCCCCTGGGCGGTACCGTTTGGGAGCTAGGGCCCCCCGAAAATGTCATTTTTGTAGATTACAATTGGCGTATTCTAGGAATTGTGAACATTGATTTTCGAGTTACCTCCCGTGTGGATTCCGTGTCCGCGGCAGCATTTTCTGCAATATTCGGAACGGGTGTAGGGGGTTAGAACACCCCCAAAATCGACCCCGAAGAACTCCCCGTTTCTTTGCACCCACTTTTGACCCACTTAAAGTGCCCCCACAAAAATTTTAGCTCTGACTGAATTTGTAGGGGGCGCCGTCCCCTACCCAACGGTGAAGAGAGCGTGCGGATATCTGCCACCAATCTGGAGATATGGGATTCGAAATATTTGACTCAATGTTGGGGGTGGCCCAGTTAGTACAGAAAGATACGCAGGGGATTGTCGTCAGGCGAGGTGACGTCCCTTGGGCCGATGTTTGCGTGTGCAAAAATTATCGAAATCGGACGAACCGTTTTTGAGATATGGCGGAAAAACTGGAAAAAACCCCATTTTGGACTTGGTTTTTTTTGCGATTACGCTGCAAAGTGCCTAGTTTGGCACCGCCTGTCGGCCGCATTTACGATGCGATCTGGATCGAAGTACAGAGTACGTTAGAGTCGACGACGACGTACATTCGTGCCAAATTTTAGCCTCCTAGCTGTTGCCGATCATTTTTTGCATATGTCTAAAAATTGCGAAAATTAACGTTTTCCGGCAAATTCGCGTGCAGCGACTAAGTCCATCGCGGCTTGTATAATGGACGAGCAATGAAAAAGTTCGGAGACGTGTAAATCGACTTTGCGGCAGCCGATCTAGACGAAATTTTCACACAATGTTTAGACGTCGACGAAAAGTAGAAAAATTAGGGGGACCCAAATTTGGGGGTCAAGGGAGGGTCCCACCCCCAAAATTTTTTTCGTGAAAATGCGTTTTTTTCGATTGGGCGTTCAAAAAAACGAAAACAATTTTTTTTTCGGGGGGTCACCCCCACCCCAAAATTTGTTCTTTCTCGAAAATAGTCTTTTTGGACACAAATGTTTTTCTCTAAGGTCAGACGTATTTTTAGCGAAAAATTTGAGTTTTTTCAAAAGTGGGGGTTTAACGGTTTTTTGCCCCCATCGCCGTATCTCCACCGTTTTTGAACCGATCTTGACGAAATTTTCACACAATGTTCAGATGTCGATGAAAAGTTGAAAAATTAGGGGGTCCCCAAATGTGGGGGTCAACGGAGAGTCCCACCCCCAAATTTTTTTTCGCGAAAATGCATTTTTTTGAGTGGGCGTTCGAAAAAAACGCATTTTTAGGAAATTTTTTTTTGGGGGGGGGGTTACCTCCACCCCCAAAGTTTTTTCTTTTTCGAAAACAGTCTTTTTGGACGCAAATGTTTTTCTCTAAAGTCAGACGTATTTTTTGAGCCAAAAATCTGATTTTTTTTCAAAAGTGGGGGTTTTCCGGTTTTTTGCCCCATCGCCATATCCCCGCCATTTTTGAACATAGATCCACAAAATTTTGGTGTCAAGTAGCCCTGCCCGAGGGCTTTCCAAAAGGGTCAAAATATGTGGACCAAAGTTTGTCAGTTTCGAGAAAGTGGGGGTTTTCCGATTTTCGCCCTCCTCGCCATATCTCCACCATTGCAGCAGCCGATCTCGACAAAATTTGCACACTATGTTCAGATGTCGAGGAAAAGTTAAAAAATTAGGGGCTCCCCATATTTGGGGGTCAAGGGAGGCTCTCACCCCCAAAATTGTTTTTGTGAAAATGCGTTTTTTTCGAGTGGCCGTTCAAAAAACGCATTAAATTTTTTTTTGGGGGGGGTTATGCCACCCCCACCCCCAAATTTTTTTCTTTCTCAAAAATAATCTTTTTGGATGCATATGTTTTCCTCTAAAGTCAGACATATTTTTTGAGCAAAAAATTTGAGTTTTTTTTCGAAAGTGGTGGTTTTCCGTTTTTTTTGCCCCCATCACCATATCTCCGCCGTTTTTGAACTTTAGCCCACAAAATTTTGGTGTCATGTAGCCCTGCCCTAGGGCTTTCCAAAAGTGTCAAAATATGTGGACCAAAGTTCATCACTTTTGAGAAAGTGGGTTTTCCTGTTTTTTCACTTGTTTTTGCACCGATCGGTGCATTTTTTTAACCACACCATAGATAACGCCAGGGACATGTGATGCCCCACGACGAATCTTTGACACGACTCTGATCATGCTGAGTGTGGAGGAGTTGAAGACGGACTATCACGACTCCGTCGGATAGTGGATTTTGCCATATTCTGCATGGGGGTGCCGCCGAACTCGTTCAAAACGAAATATCTCCGTCCGCAGCTAGCCCGATGCCGTTTGGAACACTTACGACCATCCATAATACACGTGTCTGGGCGTGATTGGGGGTCCATGGGGGCAGGGGCCCCCTTAGGGGAGCAATTTCAAAATTTCGAAATTTTCGAAAAAAAAATTTATCTTTGGATTTTCGGTCTCCGGACCCCCACCAGACGATACCAGGGGTCGATACCGACATTTCTTATACCGGGCACTTTTTCGATAGGGGGCACCGTTTTCGAGTTAGGGGTCCCCAAAGTCCAAAAATGAGACCAAATCCCCGGATTCTCGAGTTAGCACCGATCGATTTTTCTGTAACTTGGCAAAAAGTTGCCGTGGGGGACGGGCTAACTGCCGCCATATCGCATATGCCCGGATTAGACATATGTCACCTGCAAATTTGGACCCCAAAAGTCACCCAACTTCCCCCTTGCTGCAAACCCCTAAGGAGTGCTCCCACGAAAATTTTTCATCTGATCGAATTTTTAGAGGGGACCATCCCCTACAAAATGGCGTAAAGAACACGTCGATATGTGCCATCTGTCCAGAGATAGGGGTCCCCAAATGGGGTCTACTTTTGGGGTCCCCAAAATCACAATTACGATTGACCCCAAGCTTTTTTTACGCCGTAAAACTCGCCTTATAATGTAGTTTGTGCGTGCCAAATTTTTCTTTTGGGGTCCTCTTCGTTTCCGAGATATGGGGCAAAAACCCCAATTTTGGGGTCTGAATGGTTCATTTCGGTCCCAAGACCCCTACTTTGGCGCCACCTAGCGGCGTCGGTTTCGTCGACTTCGAATTCATTTCCCGTCCTTTAGTAGACTGAAGTTTTGTGACCACAACGGCGCAGAAACAGCTTTGTACCTCTTTTCTATCAAATTTGGCGAGTAGTTGAAAATCGAAAAAATTTCAATTTGGCCGCATTTTCGTCGCTCCAGTTCGGTCGACTGAAAATTTTTTCCAAAAAATATTTATGTCTCAAACGATTTGTTTTGACGTGAAACCCCTAGAAAACGTCTTTCTGCGACGAGCATTTTTCGAATCCCACCCCCACCATCTGTGCAGCCGATTATGGCCCGAGACCCCTAGTTTGGCGTCACTTAGCGGCGTCAATTTCGTCGACTTCGAATTCATTTTCCGTCCTTTAATAGACTTATATTTTGTGCACGCAACTGTGGAGTTTCAGCATTGCATCTCTTTTCCGTCAAATTTGGGAAGCAGTCAAAAATTGAGAAAAGTCCAATTTGTCCGGCCGATTTTGGCCCGAGACCCCTAATTCGGCGCCACCTAGCGTCGTCGATTTTGACGACTTCAAATTCATTTTCTGTCCTTTAATAGACTGAAGTTTTGTGAACACAACGGTGCGGAATCAGCTTTGTAACTCCTTTCTATCAAATTTGGCGAGGGATTGAAAATCGAAGAATTTTCATTTTGTCTGCCTTTTCCTCGTTCCCTCTAGCTACCTCACATCGAAACTTAGCACCGATATGTCGTATGTGGGTCTTGGGACGACTTACGCCCCACAATTTTTGGCCTTCGGCTTTAACCCCCTCGACTCCAATCACGCCAAGTGTTGAGGAGTTAATATACCTACTCCACTTGTCATGTTTTTCAGTCGATCTTTATATATATGGATCGGTGATGTCGTCTCTATAGGGGGCCCATGCAAAATCAATAAAAAAAATTCAGCTCCTCCATTTCCAAAGCGATCCTCCCCAAATTTGGCACACTGATAGGGGACGACAATGTCTAAAAACTCAGGGAAACAGAATTTCGATATCGCTCCCCTAGCCAATTTTTTGGCCATTTTCCCAAAAATTTGCATTACGGGTATTGGCTAACTTTTTTCCCTCGTACGATTTTTCTTAAATTTGCACATATTGTGGGCAGCAACAATGCAAGTATGCTGATATATTTTAGAAAAATCTCTGAGTTTTTTTCCAGCGTGAGAAATAAGTTTAACCATTTTTTGCCCATAAGGCCCCATGCAAAAAAAATTTCAAAACTTCGTAACTTTTTTCCCCAAGTTAAATTTTTTTTAAATTCGCATATATTGTGGGCAGCAACAATGCAAGTATGCCGATATATTTTTTAAAAATCCCTGAGTTTTTTCTGGCTTGAGAAATAAGCTTAACCCCTTTTTGCCATAGGCCGCCATGCAAACTTTGACGTTGCCTACGGCTGCATTTATGAAGCAATCGGGCGGAAAATATACACAGCGTTAGCGTTGGCTGCTATAAATACTCCTGCCAAATTTCAGCTTTCTAGCTTTTACCCATATTTTTTTACGTAAATTTAAAAATTGCAAAAACTGTAGCCTACTACAGCCGTCGAGTATGGTCGGTCGCCGCGCTGAATGCCAACATCTGTTTTGTATCAATTAGCTCGCCGGCGCGCGCCGTCTGCCGATGCATTGCAGCAATATTAATAGTCGCGTAGTCGTGACGACGTCTAGTGAAAAAGAAGCCCAGCTGTCGCTAGAATAGCTGACCGCACTGGTTGTCAGTGACCTTGACGGCGTGATCCAAGGTCGATGATTTTCATTTCATATGAAAGCGCGTATGCTATTACCTATTAGTGATGACCAGTAGTAACCTGGGCCCTATCTCTCACCGTTTTTGAGATGTGGCCACTTAGAAAATTGCGGCCAAACCGCTGCAGATGGAGACATGGTTACTACTGACAGCCTATAGGAAGTCGACAGTGCACTATCCGATGGCACCATCGCCGACCCTGTGCGATTTACCGTTTAGCCACAATATGTCCGTGACTGACCCTGACAGACCACCGTTTAGCGAAACAAAAAGTTCAGCTGTCGCTAGGATAGCCGACCGCACTGGTTGTCAGTGATTTATGACAGCTTAGAGCTTGAAACTTTCCGCTGAAAATTGCGGCAAAACCGCTGCAGATGGAGATACGGTTACTACTCACAGCCTATAGGAAGTCGCCAGCGCCCTATCCGATGGCACCATCGTCGACCCTCTACGATTTACCGTTTAGCCACAATACATCCGTGACGACGGACGACAGACCACCGTTTAGCGAAACAAAAAGCCCAGCTGTTGCTAGGATAGCCCACTGCACTGGTTGTCAGTGATTTTGACCTTATCCGAGATATGGCCACTTAGAGCTTAAAACTGCTGAAAATTGCGGCCAAACTGCTGCAGGTGGAGATATGGTTACTACTGACAACCTATAGGAAGTCGCCAGCGCCATGCCAACAGCTCGACCATTGCTCAAGTACGATCGGCTAAAAACGCGCATTACCACACCAGGTGGTGGCCTGTCCGCAAGCCGCATCGCAGACCCGACTCCGATCACACTAAGTGTGTTTTGAGCTCATAAGTCAGCTATTTTGTTGTCTGCTATTTGCAGTGTAAAATATCTAATACCACAAAATTATTAAATCACGTGGCACCCTTTGTCGAGGTGAGCAATCTGATACTGACAATCACTGCAAAGTGTAACAATTTGAAGCACCTGCGTTTTACACGGTAGTGCATTGACATAAATTAGGTGAGGTGGACAAGGAGTGTACCTCACATAATTTTATCGTCTTGTCTACCTGTGTACCAAAAACTGTCAAATTTAGTAGAAATTTGACGATGTACTGACAAAATCAAGTTGGGTCACTTTTTAGCCCACCCTGTATATACTTATACAGCGTAGGTCCTACTCAATACCATCCTACAAAGGCTACAAGCCTACAAAGCGTTAAGTCGCAGCTAGCTCGCGGGTCCAAACAGATGAGCACGTTTCAATATAAATCAGGCATTGCAATATAGCTCAGCCACTGCTACACTACAGCTGATGTCCACAGCAAATGTCAATCTGACTGACAACAAAAGGTCAACGCAGCACAGATCAAATCAATCACATTTAATCTCACGCTTGCTGCCTCTCAGAATGTCAGCTTTGTCCAGTTGCAACTCAGTAGGCTTATTCAAGAGTATTTTGATACAGTCAGGCATATAACTGCACACAGAGCTTATCTCTTTCTAAGACTTAAATTGTCCTATACACACACACTCTGCATAATGCATAATGCCCACGCAGACCACCTACTATGTGTCCATCAAATCTGCCACTGGAATGCATTCAGTTTTCGCCAGATTAATTACTTCTGCGCGAAAAAATAGGAGAAACATTCATAATTTCTAACTTGATTCTGTTTCTCATGCTATAGTCATGCCTATCACTGTAAACGGCTGCAAACCACTGCTTTTGTGTAAGTAAATGCAAGTAAGTATGTAAGAAACTAAGCACTTGAAGTGCATCTAAAAGTCAGCCATTTGATCCGCATATCCTTCGCTAGCACCAGTGGCAGATCGAAAGGGGGGAGCGGACGTGCGGCTGCTGCCCCCTTGAGCACCAATGCATAAGTAAACACTTTATATGCTCTGCCCAACTGCTAATTAAAAATTCGTGTATCAGAAAAATTATAAAAATTATTGCCACCAAATGTTATATTTTAAGGCTAAAATGCACCAAATTCGATTTCGGCTGAGGCTCCACCCCAAAACCTGCTGGGGGAGCTCACAGCGTTCCCCAGGCCCCCTAGCTGGATTCAAGGAATCCTACTTCTAAGGGAAGGGGAAAGGAAAAAGGAAAAGGTGAGGAAAGGAACTAGGGCTGTAACAAATATTCTATTCATATTCTACTCAGCCCGAATAGTAGGCCAAATAGTGTATTCGTATTCAGTCAAATAGTAGTTAAAAAATAGACCGAATAAGCATATGCCGCTGCCACAGCCTCAAAGATAGCTGCTGTCAGCCGGCTGCTGTCAGCTGGCAGTCTCCGTAGCATAACGCCCACACATGACGCTTTAAGGCTTTCCCTTAGCAGTTTAGTATATAGCATGTTTTGTTAGTGTCAGCAATCTTTGTTAGTAGTATCATTCATTCAACACAAACACAATTAACATGACCAACTTGGATTTGTTTCACAGTATGTGTGAGTGTTAAATCCAGGGCATTGCGCATTGTGTATTGTGTTTGAACCTGCATCAACTATTCGTATTCTACTTTATGCGCGAAAGCAGCTAGTGCTTTCAGCGCATCTTAGCCATTGCAATTCTGTCTGTCTGTCACATGGGTGGTGCAAGCTAGGATCACCAAATCTTCACCATCGGGTGCCTGGAAGACTCCAGTTTCAGGAACCGTAAAGCTTTTCCATAAATTCAAAAGGGGTCACCCCGAAAAAGGACGTTAAAGGAGAGGGGGTGGGCAAAATTTGCGATTTTTGGTGAATAAGTCACTGTATCTCAGTAACGGTGCGAGATAGGGCCTAGGTTACTATTAATCACTAATAAGAAGTCGTACACTGGCTCTCGATTGGCACTAAATTCAATGACCTTGAATGACCTTGAACGCCAAAATAAGGGGCTTTATGGATTTTTTGGCGATTTCTGGCTGCGACACAAGTCTATATCATTCACAAGGTGGCGCCACGCTACTATCATTATGCGATCCAGATAGAGAATATGGTATTTGAATATTAACTTAGCAGGAATCGGAACATCTGTAGGCTTTCGCGCGTCTCGTGAGCATTAGCTCAAATTTCTTGTTCTACCTGTAGTTTTAATTGCAATTCTTGCAGTTTATCCACTGTTTGAGTGATGAAAGAGACTTGAAGATAAACAAATGAGTTGCATATCTCACATTAATTACTGACCTAAATAAGGCTTAGACACTTATTATTAAGCTGAGCCATTCGATTTTCCAAAATAATAATAATGGCAAATAATAATAACTTCAACTCCTAAACTGAAATTATATCTGTTTCATTTCTGTAATCAAATATAATTATAGACTCCCAAAACTTTAAAATACTCTGTGATTACACTTAAACAACACAAAATCAAAAAAAATATCAGTACTACCTGTCATCGGTTTCCATTGCACTTCATCCAATTTTTCCACAAAAACTGCACAAATAATGCTCAATCTAAACAATCAAAAATATCCATGTCAGAAGTGAATTATGTTAGACAGCAGTGAAAGAAACCATTTTGATATAGCTAACATGGTTCTTACTACTCAGCAAAATTCATTTTCACCTACTTTTACCCAACTTTCAAAGACAAAATGAATCATTCTCCCTGACTAATTTGTTCGCTTGAAATACCAATGTCAGTTTTCAATCGCTTGCAATTAGAAACAAGAGTGGTGAAAAAAATTTAAAAGTTGAGGTACAAATAATCGGTAAGCGAAGCAAGCAGAAGAAAAAGTTTCAATTGTAACAAGTTGTACAGTCTGTGTACAACACTTCAAAATTATTTTCTGTGTGTTTGTTAACTTTTGCACCTTGGTACTTTTATTTTCCCTGACTTTCCCAGACCCTCTAAGTTTTTCCTGACTTTGGAGTGTAAAATTCCCTGACTTTCCCTGATCCACTGATTTTTCCCTGACTTTTCCTGACTTCCCCTGACCATAGGAACCATGAGCTAACCATAAATGTACACCCTATCCCCCCTAAAATGGTAGCCCTTTGAAATGGCAGACCAAAATCGGCCTCGATGACCACTGGCCTTGCCTTGAAGGCCACTTGCTTGGCCTTGGCAACAAAGACCAGTGACATCATCATCATCATCATGCGTAGACAGCTGTGGTCCGTTGCGACGACTCCCCATGATGTCCACGTTCTTCTGCACTCCATCACATGTGTCTCCAGCTGACTGTCGGTATTCTGTTCCCGATCAGCTGTATGCATGTTTTTCGAGAATGCGGACCAGCACAAGTATTGCACATACAGTCACACTATCTATAGAAAAAGTGTATTATGCTGGTATGACAGGTTGACAATGTTTTAATAGAAGACAGGCACTGACGTGTGTGTTAACAGTAATGCAATAAATCAATTTAAACCGGAAACACATGGTTAATCTTTAGTTATTTGGATAGTAAGCGTTACATGGCTTTTCCTTGTGCTTACTCAGGCCACCAGTAATACTGGTGGATTCGGTGAATTCGGTAAAAAAAATTTACGGTATGAAATGCTGATTTGTGCGCACAGCGATGACTTTGCAGCCACGCCCACTACCTGGAAAACAACAAACTACTAACAAACAACACACACCACTTACCAGAAACTATGCAAATTAGTGGATTCAAGGCGTAACTAATGCCGAGTATTTATTCGTCAACATATTTATAAACGATCAAAGCACATATTCTATAACTTTAAATCTCTATCAGTCAGTTCAGTCAGTTATCAAAAACAACAATCTATGACGTCATGCGCACACCTTGAATGACTAGGCTAGTGATGTTCCATCTTTCAGTTTCTATGCCAGGAAGCGATATCGAAACTTTTTTCGATCATGCTGTCGTAACTGCTGCGATAGCAATGACTACAAAACAATAAAAGTGTAAAATGATAGTCAGCATGATTGCATCATTGATGGGAGTAAATAAAGTGGGAAGCAAAATTTAAACACTTGAATATAGAGATTACTATACATGTCTTCTACATCTTCAATCGAAGGAAAAAGAAACGATGCAAATCGAGAAAGTCAGAGCTTGTAATGGCTATGCGTGTATCAGTATAGGCCTAGGCTTTATGACATATCTCCTCATATCGCAGTGCAACAGCAAGCACAGTCATAGGTCTTATTCAGAAATCAGAAGGCTGTCCCGGTCTATGGAGGGTATTCACGTGACAGTCTGCGAAAACGGCTATCGAGCGTGACGTTTCATCCTGCGGCCATTTATCATTTATGACGGACCTTTTGCAGATTAGCTTAGAATATATGTGCAGAATAGCGACTTGAAACAATCACAAAGACATTCGTAATTTGTGCATGTAGCTGCATTAGTACTTAAAATCCATCACGACTTTAGCTGTTAGTTATACGTAGCCAACGTAATTTGGTACTGCGCGGAATCACTTCCTTTCTACTGGACAGGTGGCAGCATCCATCAGCAACAAACTGCACCTTTAGCTTGCGGGGTTCGACGCCCAACGACAGCAGTGGCAGTAAATCCGTCAGAGTTCAAACAGGGTGCACACATGTGACAGACAACAGGTAGACGGTGGAATAGGTTGAAATTCTTAGTTAACCCGAATGCAGATTCTCAATAGTTGCATAACTTCAGTTATCCCCTACTTCGCTGAAATATCTGACTGAAAGAAAACCAACTTGCCAATTTACGCAACACGTGAAAGAACAATGCAAATTTCTATAGCACCTGCTTTACTGTTTATGGCATCTAACATCACGTATCACCAAAAGAAGGCCAAAGCTAATTCGTGCAATTGGGGACTATTGTGGTCATCATCATTAGATCGCCTAAGATTACCTTGTAATATGTAAGTTAGAAACATAAGTGACAAATTTTCATAAAAGATAAAAATGTGTTGTTGCATCACGCCCATACAATTAGAGACAACAACAATCGATAAATCATAATTTAATGCTCATGAAACAGCAACAAAAGATATTTACAAAAATGCATCAATGAACGAGCGCTCCAAGTGAAAGGAGCAAAAAGGACCAAACAAACGCACAGCTTCACAGCACATATCATACTTTGCAGTAATAGTAATTTGTTTCAAGAGAAAAGCTGTTAATCCAGCGAACAAGTAATGTGATATAAACTACCTCCGCAAAAGCCATAAACGGGTCATACAGTGAACACATGTAATTTAACCATACAACAATTGCAAAAGTCCACTAGACTGAAATAATACCGTAAAATTATACTAGCATGGCATATATGTAAATTTACAGCTGAACAATTGGACAAGTACGAACTATGACTTAAAAACTGAGTTAAAGATTATTAAACAAGTGCTAAAATGTGCAATGCATCGTAACATCTAACGGCAGATATACAAATTCCAACAAAACGTTGACGCAAAGTGCCTATATCAATATGATACCGAAGTAAAGCAGCAAAAGATTAAAATATTTGTAGGTTAAATATAACAGCAATGGTACATTGTAATCTGTCCAATGTGATACTGAAACGGCTCAGTACTGAAGCGGTATGGCAGTATCTAACAAGCGATATCATATGACTAAGTAGTCGGTGGTAGTAGTGCAACACTCCCAACAAATAAAAACAGGTCTGAAAAACACCAAATTTTAAGATGAGAAAAACCTTACATGTCCCAACTCCAGAATTTCAATGAAATCTCGGTGCTGACCAGTGAAGTTGATAACGGCATCAGCCACAGAGGTATAAGCCAGTTACATGTCTACCTTTTTAAGACATGAAGGCGCTGCTTAATGGGATGCTTTTAACCCCGAATTTAAAATAAACCAACACAGTTTAAAGCCTTCAAATTCTGACCTCCACTTTTCTGGTACTGCGGCTTGTATGAAATAAAAAGAAGCAGTTAAGCGCACTAAACATAGACAGGTTAAACAACTAAAGAATAGGTCTTAGACGATGTTGGCCACAGTTCCTTAAGTCCAGTGAAATGACTGCAGTAACACCCAGACCTCAGCAAGAAACTTACAGAACAAGAACACATCATCAGCACTCACTCATAACACGAGGATAAAACACGAACGTGCAGCGCGGCGGCGACATGAAATTATGTCAATTATTATCACGTGCAATAAGCCAGCACGAGGGCAGAAAGGCAATACATCATCATACCTTCAGTTGACTATGGCAAAACGTTCAAACTTAAAACTACAAAGTTCTTTAAAAAGCTACAGTTTAAATGTTTATGTCATCACAACGAAATACAGCAAACAAATCTTGGTGTTGTTTATCAACAGACTTTGCAAGAACATTGAAATCACCAGGGAAAATGCCCGGAAAAAATGCACTGCGTATAAATTCATTTTCAACTTTCTTGAAATGTCATTGACATCAACAACAGACAAGATGTCTGGCCATTCTACCCTCGAGCAATGGATCAGACTGGAAGTAAGTGCTATCAGTGTTGCGCAGCCGTGCACGGCCTCAAACCAGGCATTTCAACATGACGTCATGCACAGTGGCTGGCCCACGAAAACGCAGACATAAACAAAGGATACAACAAGTGCGTAACGTAAGTAGGTAAAAACACACACACCCAGACAAACACACACAACGCGCACACACAAACAATGCAGTCTTAACAGACAGACTAGTCAATGCAGGACTCGACAAACTAATCGTAAAACTTCAAACGTTTAAGAATATGACAGACATATCCTGGCACCTATATCGACAACAATGGCAAAAACCAACCGGAAATAATCGTCCAGCAAGTCTGCCTGTAGCGGAAGACTGGAATACTGGTCACTTTGGCTGGCATGGTCATGCGGTTGTACTTGAAACCTAATATCTGTAATGTGTTTTAACAATAACTCCAAACAGTTTAAGTCATTACTAAAGTGATACAGGTTGCCTCACTGTTAAAGTCCAACTTCCAAGTTTTCCAACTTACCAGTACGTTAAAGCTATCCTCATCGATCTATGACACTGTCAGCCCCAATAACTTACCTCTAACCTAACCATGACAATGCAAAAAATTGGTGCCAAGAACAACCACCACTTCCTAAAACGTTCACCTAGCCGATACTGTACCAAATTTTTGGTGTACTTGTTTCCAGTGCTGATTGGAATGCTGCTTTAAATCGGGCAACTGTATTGTACCTATAATTGGAATCGAACGGCACTAGATTTCTGGAGAGTCAAGGACGTGCTCATCCAGTGAGAACTTCATTGCAGTACTAGCTCAGTATGAAATATGGGGCTACATTGGCCAATCGAGTCTAAAGTAAGTCAATTGCAATGAACAACTTTTACCAGAGAACACTGCTACAACTGATAAAAAGAAACACCATTATTTACCTAACAAATAAAGGACAGCTAAATACAGCCAGATCTCAAGCTAATCATTACAGCAGTTGCTGTCATCATACTCAATTCTGAACCAAAAACTACGATAAACAATCAATTGTCGTCGCATCCAAACGAAACACTGCCGACCTAATTTTGATCACGTGAAAACTGCAGAACATTTTGTTAAAGAAGAAACACAGCACTCAAAAGCTAGATACAAACACTGCTACAGACGACCGATATAAACTCGTCGGGATGCCACGAACCACAAACCCTTAAATGACTGTAAGCTGGTGATGATGTGTAGCAAGGTTAATAAACCAAATACTGCGCAATATTATGAAGGGTGTAGAGGTCGACAAATGGAACAGAGCCTGAAGTACGATGCACACACACACACTTACACAGAACATGTCAAACACCGAAGACGGCACTGGAAATTGTTAAAATAGTGCAACGATCTGAACTGTCGGCAAGCAAAATTCAACTCTCTCCGGTCAGCGGCATGCGGCATAACAAGCAACATACAGGAAAAAGTCCACAGCATCATGACGTCAAACAAACACCCGGGAGTGCAACTATAAAACTATAGTCTGGTTGTCGGTCGGAAACACGAGAATGCTGAAAATATAGCAAACCAACCGAGTAACGTGCTGCGGCAGATGAAAAAGCTACAAGTCCGATGCAGTGACAACAGTAAGGAATGTAAGTAATTCAACAGGCGTTACCACGCAGCCACGTAACACACTGCATCGAGGCAATGCAGCAAATCTGTAGCAAAGCAACCGCCAGTTATCTCCGCTTAACGGAGAAAACTCCGTTAAGCGGAGATAACTGGCGGTTGCTTTGCTACAGATTTGCTGCATTGCCTCGATGCAGTGTGTTACGTGGCTGCGTGG
>Ga0209367_1007458_pt1 | contig 15073 bp, 13 predicted proteins | sample WorMetLIZISLAND2_FD_187412 | JGI IMG/M metagenome (GOLD analysis project Ga0209367, IMG submission 187412) | Marine gutless worms symbiont microbial communities from Max Planck institute for Marine Microbiology, Germany - Olavius geniculatus... ... | reverse complement strand
CATTCATTTTAACACGTATTATGCCTGGTCTGATTTCCCCAGGTAGTGCAAAAGCAGACGTTGGGTGAGGTAAAAACTAAAACACTTATTTCATAGCCAGTTGTGTCATAAATATTTCTGCCAATTAATATTAAAATCTGCTAATCTTTATTCGAGGTACGATCGATAATGCTGGGGATGTTTTTTCAAGTTTTCTGTTTATTTTAATGCATATTTCGATTGATCTGCTTTCCCTAGGGAGTGCAGAAGCATACATTGGGTGAGGTAGAAAACTGAACGGTCATTTGATGGCAAGTTGTGTCAGGAATATTTGCGCCAAAAATTATTAAAATTTGATAATTGGTTTTCAAGATACAGTTGAAAATGTCGGGGATGTTTTTTTTTGGGACACAGTGTATATGGCCTTTTGCTGCAACCTGATGGTTTGTTCAGAGATTGACTTGTGCCCTGTAGTTTTGTGGGTGGTAGTAATACAGCAATTGTAAAGTAGTAGTACCAGTAACAACTACAACAGACTGTTGTTTGTTGTTGTTGTATGTGCACTGTCGTGTGTATATTGCAGACATTCTGGTGAGCAGGCGAGGTCGGCTGGTGACATGCAGTAGCAGTAATGCTGTTAGACTATGGTCGGTCGTCAATGTCAGTGAGATGAAGCATGCTGCTCAGCAGCCTAGCAGCGGCTCGGCTCTGGGAGTTACAATGGAGGATGAGATGATGCTTGATGCTCCAGCCTGCAGTGCTTCATTTGACGATGCTCTTGACATGGTAGTAAACAAATCGGTCTCCTTACCTTACCTTACCTCAGGGGTGGGCAGGCTCTTAACACCTGCCCAGCGCTGAGGCCGTATCAGTTCGGCCCAATGCGCATCCCCGAATGTAACCACAAGGTTACATGTAACGGCTATAAAGCTGTGAATGGCTGTGAAGCCGTGAATAAATGGCTGTGAAGCCATAGTCGGCTGTGAAGCCGAAACCAGCACAAAAGCACTGGTAACGTGTAGCAAATCTGCTCTCACATGTTTGGTCAGCTCTTAGTTAGCTCCTACCCTTCAGATTTTAGAAATCTTTCGGGTCATTGGTGCAAAGCCCCACCACCACGACAAGGTGGCGGACCATGGTGGGGACAAATCGGTCTCATTTCTCGTTCTTTTGTTTAACTTCTGCTACAACCACTGTGCTGTCTGCTGCTTTATTACTACTGCTAACTGATGCTGATGCGCTTACTGCTATATTGACATTTAGACACTACAATAACTAACACTACTGCTGCCATCACCACAAGGCAGCCAGCTTTGTCTGCTCACCTAGTGGGACCTATAGCCTGGAATCACTTCTAGGCATGTTTTAATAATACTTAGAAGACATTTTCGTTACGTTGACTATCTCTGTAGACAGGACATGTTGCACCCTTGTAACGGTTTTACGATGTTATTGCCTGCTGGAAATCGTTGATGCTTTTACTGTTCTTATTATTTTATTAATGCTATCATTGCTCCAGCCAGTAGAGCTTTTACAGTAGTCCAGCTGGCATGTATGTCTAAGTGCTTGAAATAGTTCGGTTAAAGTGTCCTATGTAAGAGGTCATTTCACTAATTGTCACATTGGACAGTATTTGTTGCAGGGCATTGTGGGAACGACGGCAGGTACTCTGTGGTACATTAACTGGGTTGAGCGAACAAGTATTCGACTTATCTCTGGACACAACAGCAGAGTAAGAACCACAGCTGGTTCTTATTAACGTTCGACATAGTAGACTTGCTCGTTTGGTAGTCATAAAATATGCCAGTTGTATGAAAAATTTTGCACTGCATCAGTAGAAGTGTGCTAAACCCTCTCATTATGTATTTTTTATTATGCCTCTGTTAAGCAATCTGTATTTTCGGTTTTCTTGTAGCCAGACACTGATCCATAATTAATTGCTACTAGGCTGTGTCCTTAAGGTAATTGCTGCTGCAAGTTCTTTTTTTTGTACAGGCTGGATGCTCTGTCTCTTGTGGCTTAGCCATCAGTGTTGAAGTACTGTAAAACTTCTAATAAATGCCCCCGGCATTTATGTGTACATTTGACAACCCTCCCCTCCCGGCATTCAATAGAGACCCAACGCTTATTGGAGACCCATCTTTATTTGTATCTTGTGCAAATGGCAAAATACTGGTACCCATCAGGGAAATTAATTCTTACACGACATCTCCAAAAAATGTCAAATCTTGTCAGTGGGGAGCAGCATACATTCTTGCACGCCTATTGAATGTCCATTATACTAACCAGTGTCAATTTCTAAATACATGTATCCAGTATTGTCAGCGACGCACCGGGCATGGGGCATTGGGCCTGTTTTAGCACATCCAACTTAATACAGTCAAACACTAACAGCACCCACACGTCATAGTGAAGTGACCTCTTAAGACTGATCTTTGTAATTTGAAAGTCTCGACTTGTCTCATTTGTCTCGATCGTAAGTTATCCGATTATTCCAAGCTCCAACTTTGACCTCACGCACATACCCGATACAGTATTATGTCAAGATGTCAGCAAAAAGCTAACCTGATCTCTTATTTGTAGTACTGATAATTCAGAAATGGATTTTATTTTTATCATTAGGGAACTATATATTGCTTGGTAAATTCAAACTGGTTTCTTTGCATTGTTTGATATTGTTGAAAATTATTGTACATTGAACATACTGTGCAGTCTTAGTGGAGTAGAGGTTTTTGTTAATGTTTTTGTTTTTACTGTACATTTGTAGAGTCTACGATTTCATAATAAATACACAAATAGGGGCCTATATACTGGTATATTGTGCCCGACGTCCATTTGGGACTTGGCGTTTATTGGAGACCTGGCAATTATTTGTACATTTGACAAAAAAAACCCAGCATTTAATAGAGACCCGGCGTTTGTTGGAGACCTGGCCTTTATTAGAAGTTTTACAGTGCTGAAGGAATGTCAGAAGTTTATAAATGATAGGCAGATCGGTTGCTCTGTGAAGCATAGTGCTCACATTGAGCTGGGGTCTAATAGCAGTTTGTGCATTTTGAACTTTGAAGGTGAACTCATTGGTAGTGTATGAAGACAAGTTTGTCATCACTGGCTCCGATGATGGTGCAGTAAGAATGTGGTCGGTCGATCGGCGTGAACAGACACTGCAGTTTCTTGTCATTAATCAGGTTTGTATTATTTATCATATCATTTTGTATCATTTTTATTATATCTTATGTCGTTTGTTGATTTTTACTGTATTATTTTATATTTTATAATCGTTTTTAGTGGTCTTTTGTCTCATTATTACTTTTAGTCATATTTTACATTAAACACTGAATATATAGCATTTTTAATAACACATTGTAACTTATTATTATCAGTTTACTACTGCTGTTAACTTATGTCTGCTTTTGATTTTTGTTGAACAAGCCAATTTTTCATAGTTTTCTGTATTGGCCAAGATTGTCAAAAGTGAATTTAAAATTTCCTATAATTACCACTTTTGGGATTATTGGAACGAAACCTTTTACGTCAGATACCATTGTGTTGCTTTACCAGTGATGTGACCTTTCTATGGCCACTTTCTTAGTGCGCAGTCTCCATCTGCACCCATCTTGTGCTGTCACTTGATGTTGTTATGATGTCATGTCGTTGACGACAACGTTGGCGACCATGCGATGCCAGAGCAATCTGTCCTTTGAAGCCCTAATGAGCTCTGTTGGATTCACGTTATTTTTCCATGATACACACTTGCTATCCGGGACATTTCAATCACTTTGGTCTCCGATGCCTCCTAGCTTTCCTCCCCTCATTCCGCTCACCGCTAAATTCTTAAGACTGTGCTTTTTTGTGTCTTTGGATGGATCAAACCTCGTATCATTTTTTGCACAGTCTCACCAAGTGTTTGTTGTGTATTCTGTACATGCGTTTTCAGGCATGCCTGTGTTTGGCATTGTCTCGGTCACTGGCAGCAGCGAGGTTGCAAGACGAGAAGTCATTACCGTGGCTTGTTGCCGGCTATTCCAATGGTACTGTGCGTCTGTTTGACTTGAACCAAGTTGAAATTATGCTCAAACTGCACCCACATGCGGCATCAACAACTGCCGTTTGCTTCTCTGCTGATGGTACATTTCACCAGCTCATTGCATAGCTGTTATGTTCGTGAATATAATCTAATAGGAAACTACTGAGTGTGGATGCTGTACTGATGTATCTCATTGTTGACAGTGTTGCCATACTGCATTTGTTTGATTTAAAGGTCAAGTTGCATCATTTTTTGTAGCTGCTATAAAGCACTAGTTGGCTTCATCAGATGTTAATTTGTCAATATTTATTAATCTTCCTGTCGCTAGCATTATCTTTATACGGTAAAAATATGCTTCGAAATGGACAGTTGTGACGAATCTATGACATAGCAAACAACTATTAGCGTCAACATAGCGTTCGAGAGAATTTGACGCTAGCTGCATCGACGGAACACGGTACCAGGCAAAAAGACTAAGCTTGCATTTCACGATGTCACTGTCATACCTGAAGTAGTTTAACTGTATGCCCTTTCCGTTGCACCAATCCCCTACAGATTCTCATTTTCGCTTCCAGAATGCAAGCGAGCTCCCCTCACCGAGTGTGTGCTGCCTTAACGCTATGGCTAGCTAATGGTGTGAAACTTTTTTGCATGCTGCAGTACACGCTGTAAACAAAGTGCTGAATGTGGCATCATCATTTGGTTTGCACATTATTTTAATTAAAATTATGTAAAGCAATGTTTTTATTCCAATTGATCAACGTATTATTAATTTGCAGTACATTCTACACGTATTTATTTAATATCGTTTTTTTCATGTGACTTGGCCTTTAAGTTTTCTTTTTCTTCACAATTGGTATCTGGAGTATTGTGATTGTTTGTGTCTTTCAACACTTTAATGCTGTTGATTTGGTGATAAGTGGGGAATCCGTCCCATTAAAATCCTTGCTCCAACAATTACCAATCCAGCAATTGGGGGGACTGGCTTAGAGTGAAGGAACTGCAGATAATTAGTTGGTGAACAAGCTGTGTAGCTTTTTTTCTAGTGGGACCGGTGGGAGCCCTAAAACCTGTGGGAGTTTCTGGTCGCATTGTTGTCAGCATTTTTACCAAAATTGTTCCAGGAATTTATGAAAATTCTTTACCTTTTTACTGGGTAGAAAAAGGTAACTATATGACATTAGAGCTTCCCTGTTACATTAGTACAAAGTTCAGTGTCATGTCCAGTGCAACCATTGTTGTCGTGGCTTACATAATGTGCAAAGTTTTTTAGCATCAAAAACACAGCAAAAAATACAGCTAATAATGTTGATAGAGCAGGTTGGTATGTAGGTCGAATGATCCTGTCAGGAGGCAGTGATGGTCTAGTGGCTGTGAGTAGCAGGACCACTGGTATGACAGTGAGGGTGATTAGTGACCAGAAGGGCGCACCAGTCACTGGCATTGACGTTCAGCTATCAACGGTATGGAATCTGTCACGTTTCTCTTTCTACAAACTCACCTTTCATAATATTTAGCTATGCAATGAGCTGTTTTAGCATTTTTGATATACATCCATGTTTCTTTTTTTTGCTAAAGTACGTTGTTACAGATACATTGTGAGACATTTTCCACAATTGTTTGCCGATTTTTAAAAGTTTTTCACAAACGTTTGCAGATTTTAGAATGTATTTTCATGCTTGTGTTGTTAGAAGTTGCGCCATGTTAACTTTTTAAGAAATGAATATGTAACTAGAAATTTGGTGCAAAGCCCAGCAGGGTTGTAAGTCCGATTGGGGAAAAAGTTTAGGGGCTGAAATTCCCCTTGTAGCAAAGTCACATGGCTCGAACTCAAATGCATTAGCATACATAGAACACGCATTGTCGACTTAGGGTGGATAAACATTAGCCTCTATAACTTTTTTGTTAGTGAACCAGAATTCAGCGATTTCTTTGTTCAACAATGGATGAACAGTGCTAGATAACGCCATTTACCGCTTTTTACGCGTGAAACCAGCTACTGCTTTAGCGCGTCTTGGCCATCGCAATTTTGTCCATCTGTCCATCACACGGGTGGATCAGTCAAAAACGGTGCAAGCTAGGATCACCAAATCTTTACCAAATCGGGCAGTTTTTGCATGACACACGACAGATTTTTGTCAGGCAATTTTGTCATCATATAAAATCGGCCGACTTTGTCGTTTGTCTGGCATCCCCTTAAGAATGATGCAGGTGAGCTGAGTGACTGTTGGTGGTTTTATGCAGGGCTTTGATGGTGAGCCGGTTGGTTCTCAGTTGTGGCTTGCTGTTAGTGCCGATCGGCGGGTCAGTGTCTGGTCAGCTGACTGGTCACGTGACTCCTGCGAGCTTGTTGATTGGCTGACGTTCCCCGCACCTGCCTTCACTCCCGACGGCATGGTGGCAAAGTGCACTGACAGTGTGAGAGCGACAGTGATAATAATGATGATTTATTTCGATTATTAATTTCGATTATTAATTAATTATTTATTAATGCTGCTACTGCTACTAACAGTCACACAGACAATGATGCGTATTGTAATTATTAAGATGTTTTAACTGCAATCTATAACTGCTATAGGTTTATAAATAAGCGCGATTTTTGTGTGTTTGTTGCTTAATTTTTACAGTTTTTGTCGGTGTACTTTAGCCTGGTGTGTTTTTACAAACGATTTGCATTAAATTTACATTGTTCATTTTGCTTTGATGCAGGATTACTTGAAATCTGTTCCCCCGTCACTAGCATACTTCTCTCGGGAAGAGCACGACACAATTGTTTACACCGGCTATGGTCTTCACAAGTACATCCAACTGTACAGTGTTACACAGGGCAAGGTGGGTGTTCATGCAGTTAATAAAATATACTTTGTGAACTAGCATAGGCACTGTTCAGTTGCACACTGCCATTTGGAACATAACTGCTGTGTCTGCATTTTAGCTTGCTAATTTGTGGCAGAAGGTTTAAGGCCGATTTTGGCAACTCACCAAAGATGAATTGTGGCCAACCAAAGAGCTCATCAGTTTTTGACAGATTTAGTTGGCTGTACATTTGGCAATTTTGTGAAATTAAACTTAGATAGAGAGGTTATTATGTATGCCAGTGTTTCATACGTTACCATTTAGCTACAATAGCAAAGTTTGCCAACTACAATGATTTACTGATAACCACTATGTAGCTGTGTTTAATTGGCATATTTAGCATCGGTTTTGGCTGACAGTACTATTTAGTGTATGAACAGGCTGAGAAGGATCATCAGTCAGCATCGCATTTGTTCATGTGTAAGAGTGTGAAGAAAAACTTGGCATCCTATCCAGAGTATCAATGGGAAAAATTTGCATGTGTGCTGCCCTTGTAGGTTTTGTAGGTTAATTGTGCTGTATCTACGAGGGGCATTCAATAAGTTCTAGGACTGTTCTTTTCAGTAAGCACATAGTGACAGCTGAAAACCAAAACTATTATGAAGTTGTACTGCCACTATTGTACATCACTTACCATGGTCTCATTTATGACGTCACGTTGTGACATCATTATTATTAAGATATAAATGATGGGTGTTGACTTTTGTTTAGGTAATTAGATTAGAGAATAATCATAATATTTTCTAGTCGCCTAACGTGTAGAAAGTGCTGAAATTTATTGGAGATTATCTGTAGTAATCAGAAGTGACACTTTATCACGTTTGAAAGTAATTGAATAGTTTGCCCGCTTTTGCAGCGATCATTAGTCAGTTAGTGATGATGTCAGTGTTGGAGCACTGCTTATGGCAAAAACGGTCAGCTGCGGACAAAGCATTGATTGATTTACTTAGAGTTGTTCTTGCAGACTTTTTTGCTTGAAAGACATACTGTTATTGTCTGATTGATTACGACCAGCAATTCGCAGCAATTGACCAGGTTTGCTGCAGAAAGGTGTCATTGTTTAAAATGGCAGTGCCTCACCGTGAAATTGGCCCATTAGACAGTTAAGAAAATTGAAAAGATGGGCTGGGAACTGCTACAGCATTTGCCATACAGTCCAGATTTAGCTCCAAGTAATTTTTATTTGTTTGGGCCGGAGAGCGAATCACTTGGAAACATTAAGTTTAAAAACGATGAAGATGTTCTACAGCATTTTGTGCGGAAATGTCTACAGGTACCAATAATGCTACAGGTTCCAGCCGACTTGTAGAGCAGTGGGAACATTGCAGTGAACTGCAAGGAGAATATGTTGAAAAGTAACATAACTGTCAGAAATGTGCGATTTACTGTCGTTGTATTAAGGACGTAGTCCTGGAACTTATTGAATGCCCTTCTTAGTTTAAGCTAAGTCTCTTTTGACCAGTTGGCATTTTCATCAATTATCCAGCACCATCTATAACAGTAGGAATATTAACAATTAAGCTGTAATTAATAAAGGAAATATTTGTTTATCATTTTGTGGAAGTTTAAATCTGTTAATGTGTCATCTGCCTTGCATGTAGGTGCTGAGAACGTTGCCGTTGACTGACTGGGCAACAACATTAGACTTATCCGCTGCATCCACACCACTCATTGCCATTGGCAACAGTGGTACGTTTGCTTACACCAACTTTTTCTCGAGTTTTCCTAGCTATGGCAGAAACAAGATAGCATACACGGTGTTTCATAAAAAGGACCCCTTTTTGTTTTTTTCATAAGTCACTCAAATGATGATCAATTTACATCAAACTTTTATCAGTTTTAGCTGAAGAAATACTAATTCAGAATATTTAAACAAAATGTGGCAGTTGATTAAATATTCTACGCTAGTCGTGATGTAATGCTGACGTCATAATGTGTCATGAGTACAACTTGCTTGTCTCAACTGGTGCTGTCAGTTGCTACCCTGCTTCGATGGTGAACTTAATCTGGTTTGCTATTGAAAAATGTTTATCTTGTCAGCACTGAGCAACGTGGGAACATGAAATCAGGCATGTTACGATCCAAAAACGCAACCACTTTGCACGCTCAGTGTGCTAGTGCACTGTCTTGCTCGAACATGCGAAAGTCCAGCTATCCTCACAAACATGTACATGCGATCGCTTTGCACGTTTTTTGTGGCTGCAACTGTAAAACTTCAAAAATTTGTCATCAGTGAACCAGATTTTTCACCATCGGAGGATGGTAGCAACTGACAACACCAGTTGAGACTAGCAAGCTTGTACCTGTGACATATTATGATGTCATTGTTACATCACAACTAGCGAAGATTATTTAATCAACAGCCATATTTTGTTAAAATATTTTGAATTAGTATTTTTTCACCTACAACTGATAAAAGTTTGATGTAAATTGATCATCATTTGAGTGAATTATGAAAGAAAGAAAAAGGGGTCCTTTTTATGAAACACCGTGTATATCATAGTGAAGTTGTTTTTCTGTAAGCCGATTGTCGACTTTTCTGAATTGTATCAGTAATTTTAATGTTAGTGCTTTTATTCTTTTCTTTCTTTAGTTTGTATGAATATTTACTGAAAACAGTGAACAACTTTATAACATGTCCAGAACAGAAATCCAGTCACTTACAAATAATATGACCAATTACTGTGCTAGTTCAAAATTTACCCCTCCGGTGATCTGCTTCATCTTGGCCTTGAGGCCAAGGTCACTCTGCTCTGCCTTCCTTCCCGCCAGGGTATGTAAATCAAGTACCGGTCTGTCCAGCTGGGGTTAAGGTGGAGCACATTTGCCTGTGTCACATGCCAGGTAACACCGTGTGAGCCCATATGGCAGGTGACACGCCGTAGCTGTGTTATAAGTTTCCCATAAAGAGCTGTGCACAACGTTTAACATTTACAGACATGTGATGTCTGTTATTGATAGAGCGGCTGGTGAAGCTGATGGATTATTACGAGGCCAGCTTCCAGGACTTTGTTGGACACAGCGACAAAGTGAGCCACGTCAAGTTTGCAGCGTCTACAAAACTGTTATTCACTGTCGCTGACACAGAACTGTTTGTCTGGACCATCTGTGTATGATGTCCAATACATGAATAAGTGTTGGTTGCCTGTTATGCTCAAAGTTGATGGTCACTTTTTACAGCTGGTGTTAGTTTAGTTTTGTGTTTTTATTATTGTGTAGAAAACATGCTCACTACCACTGTACTGGCGGTCTTAGGTAAGCCAGAGAGGCCGAGGTACTTGCAGGCAATTCTCTTCAGATTTTCAGTCTATCCAAGGGGAGTTTGAAGTGAAACGTTTCACAGCAACTGCATCAAAGCATTGAATGATGATTGTTGTCTCCTCCTTCAGAGCATCAGATTTAGTTGTAAATTCTGAATGTATATTTATTTATTGTGTTTATGCATGTCATTTTGTGAATCTAGCTTCACTTTATTAGTTCGTGTAAATTACGGATGTTGTCATTTCTGCCTTGCCTCTGGTCGTGCAACTGCAAATGCAATTCAGTCAGTGTTTCTGACCAGATTTGCAGTGCACGTGGAATGATGTTCAGCTAGTAGTAGTGAAACTAATCCATGTATTCATTTGACTGTTCTTATGGTTTGGTGCACTCTCAGTTGCACCGTTCTAGACTAATATAATGAATTAATAACATTTGTCATCATCGTTGTTAACATGTAGTCAGAGAGGGTCGTAGCGTTTCATTCTTGAATGTCCATGTGGGTGGCTTCGCTCCAGAGGTTGCAAAATGTCCATTTATATCCATTTGGTATTATATTGTGTTATCTGACTTATACAGTAGACTGTAAAAACCTAATAACTGTGTATGGTAACTGTAGTATAATTTTCTCCAAAATTTGGCTCTTGGCTCAGGCTGTATTTGAGGATGTAAATCTGTCTAAATTTGCTTACACTTTATTTTTACTAAACACATTTGTGGCATGTAAGTTATGTAAGTTCATCAGATTTAATTTTTCTTTGTTGACGCTTTGGCAACTGCTGAGCACTACCTTTGTCGTAATGACTGTTCACCAGGTGTCACTGTGGCGGACAGTATGTTTGTGATTTGGTTGATTCATACAGTTTGTTGCAAGATGTTCAGTTGTTTATTCGCATATTGTAGTTGATTTTTTTACATGACACCGAGCTTGATTTTACATGGTTTTTTGTTTATTTCCTCGATAAAAATCCACATATGGTTTGTTGTCACTGCAAATTTGGATTTTCTGTGCAAAAAAGTTTCTGATTACATATTGTTGTCACAGTAGTGGCTTAATTTTTTATTGCAGCTGATTTGATTAGATTTGGTTTTCCTGATGTGAGTTTTTTAATGTAAATTTCAATTTTTCTTCTGTATTTTCAGACATTATATGCTTATTATTTTCACAATGCAATTCATGATACTTTGCTGCATCTACCTCAGACATTAAAGCACACTAATTCTAACTGTGGGCATATGGCACTTGTACAATGACAGCAGTGATGTTGTGTATATGAATACAATTTGCAATGATTTAAGCCAGAAGCATTATATATGTAGTGTACCATAGCAGTTTACTGTTGTAATTTAGTGGTCTAGCAGTAACACGTCTGTCTACAATTAGACGAGTCACACCCCCTGGCGGTTCAGCATTGCATTTTGTGCATGTTTTACTAACTGTTTCATATTCATGTAAACCTGTACAGGCTATGTACTGTTGTATATTGTCACAGTGTTTCCCTATATGTATGTGATATAAATAGTCTAATGAGATTTTTAGTGTGTTTATTTTATGCATTAATCTGCAGGATGAATCTAAAAGGGCTGCTCAACAAAAACTGCTTTTAACTTCTCACAAATTTGTTGTTGTGAAAAATTTGTGAGAAGCTGTAGTTTTATCGGGATGCATTTTAGCAGTGTTTTGCGCGTTGTTAAGTGCCTTGTGTAAAACCTGGAGTTGCATCTAGTATAAGTAACTCTACAGTTTTAGCCTTTGGCGTTTTTATCATTCAGAGATGATTGATAAGTTTTGTGTTCGTAATTTTCTGTCATATTTTGTGGCATATGGTTAGTGACAATCTGTGGTTAGCAGCGTGAGGTAATAGCTATAGATTGCAGTGTGCATTGTAAAAACAACTTTAGTTGAATCCTATGCAATTTTGTACAAGTATATTTATTTTTAATTTGCCTCTATTTTTCTCGGTGTTTCTCAACACTAAAATATTTCACCTGTGCATTGCAGACAAAACTAGTTGTATTTATTACTAATTTTTGTATTACTTCAGTGAATTTCTAGTTTTTTTTAAATTTAGCTCAGCCAGTGGCCTTGCCATCAACTGAAAAATAACCCACCGGTTGAATTATTACTGCCCAGAGGAACGTTCGCACCAGTTTCAGTTAACTGAACCTACCTGTGTTTTCGAGTTTATGTGCATCATGTATATGTCAAACCACTGGAATGAGATAAGTGAGTGTCAAACAAACTTACACACTCCAAACCATGGTTTAACACAATTACTCCACAGCTGTCGACAGTCAGTCGTGTAGCTTACACTATCACTCGTTTGGCTACGCTTAGTGGAGCTATCGACAAGTTAAACCTGATGCAGAACTAGCGTTGACATGGAATAAGAAGCAGTACGAAGCAGGCACGGCCGGGCATGACTTGTAATGCGGCCTTTAGGAATAATTTTAACCACACTCAGCTCGCACTGGCACTGTTTTCACAACTTTCAAGTAGTCAACGTGCGTCATAAAGCAAACGACGATTTACACTAATCTAAGTATGTTGCCTGTAGTGGTATAAGCTCATTCTGCGTACTCGCTTACCCACTCCACAGTGCTGGAACTAGTACCTACATTAATGGATTAACATTTGAGCCACACACTACAGTATATAATGCCCGGAAAACCGAAGTTGTAAAAATTGAGGCGCAAAATGTTCCAGCCGCTCGCCCATTGGTCAGATCAGTTCAAATCCGTTATGTCACTCGGTACGCGCCTTGAGTGTTGTCTTCCGGTGCATTGGCGTCAGCTGATGGCTTAGAGTATGGTGCATGTACGAGATGAAGCAATGACTGGGTCTGACGATCGTCGGCGTAATGTTGATCCTGCTGCTGTTGTTGCTGTTGCTGCTGCTGATGATGATGGTGAGCGGACGTTCTGCACGGACTGCGATACCTTCCTCGCTTCATCTTGTTGCCGTTCTGATGACGCTGAGCTGTGAACAGTTTCCACCTGTCATATAGTCAGCAAAATATTATGTTACTTGTAACTGACAAAACAAAATATGACATTGAATATTATATAAAAGTACAAATATATGACAACATACAGTCATCAGAACATAAGCCTAAAGACATTGAAACATTAATAAACACAATCAAAAGCAGTCATGCCGATTTTAAAATTAAACTTTTGTTGTTTTATGATCGTAATACTGCAATTAATAATTTATGATGTTCAAATGTTAACGTCCACAGTGGTAACACTGGTATTAATGTGGACCAGTCTGAGAGTCATCGAGTTTGTTATTCTTACAGGCTTCTTCGGCTTGCCAATGTGGGTGTCTATCTGTTTGACGAGTTGATCGAACTGTGTACAGCTCCAGTCGAGTTGAACGTCGGCAGAGTTTGGCTGGCTGCAGAAGTCGATGTAGAGCAGCTGAGCAAAGACCATGCTCATCGGTCCCTCGGGCGGCCAAGACATCGGCTCCAGCAGCAGGGGAACGATCGGCTTCTTCAGCGCATCCGCCAGACTCACTTCCCGCCTGGCAAGTTGCAGCACAACGGCGCTTAGCTGCTGCTATGCGCATCATTGTGTCTCGAAAAGGATCCCCAGCATTATCGGTTGTAACTCGAAGAAGGATTGTCGGATTTTAATAATTTTTGGCACGTACATTCGTCATCATCAAACGACCATTCAAGTTTCCACCTCAGCCAATGTGTGCTTCTGCACTACATGTTGGCAAACGGAACAGGCAAAAATCACAGAATTTACAGTGTAGTGAGAGTGCATGTGCACCGTGTCCAAAAATAAAATTCGCCTCTTCGTGTTTGTGCTAGGCCTATATGTTTTGGATCGTAAACGACGTTGATAATATTTTGCAAAATTGTATGGAAGAACAATCGCCAGAACAAGTTGATATTATTTTTCCACAACCATTTTATGCACACTAACAGCAGCTTGTATCATTTGCAACCAATTCTGACTAACATAACATTCCCAATGAAAAATGTCAAGTTATACAGAATGACGTGAGTTGAAAAAACAGTCAAACTCGAAGCACTGACAAAGCAAGTTAAACCACAGTAAGCGTTTAAAGTGTTTTCCGTTGGCTGTCACTTGAGCCGTCTGCGTCTGGGTGACTGAAATCGCAAGACATGAAATCGCGAGAATGGACAACGGGGCACCAAATAGCAGGGGTGGACGTCGCGAGACAACGTGAAGTAATGCTAAATGACGCATAAAATGAACTTTAATTTTTTGCAAAATAGCACAACACAGTAGTATTATATAAAACATTCCATAAATTGTGACTCGCGATTAGCTCCAGCGGAGCTATCACTTTTCTCCGAGCGTTTTTTAAATTACGGCGGTTACAAAGAGATTAAACTGATTCAGACCGGCAGTTGGCGGACAGTGCGTATTTAGGCGTAGTAGCGGAGAGTACAAGTCTACATCCTCGGATGCCGCGGTCTATCTTGTCATACAGTGAGTCGCCACCACCCATCTGCATCACGTCCAGCCAGCAGCTGTAGCCGCGACGCGTCAGCCTGCTGTACAGTGCTTTGACCTGACGCTGTTTGTCCCACTGGTACGATAGGAACAACTCCGGACTCGCCGCCGACAACGACGATTGCTGCATTATAACATCCACTACAAGCATGCAACATTCGTATTTATTCCTCTATAGTATTGTAGATTCACAGGTTCCGTGCGCTGAACAATTATAGCCTGACTACCCCTGTGTGGCTCGGTAACGTGTCGGACTTGTAATCCTGAGGTAACTCAGAGGCGCAGGTTCGACTCCGCACCGGGACACTGCCGGGTAACGACCTTAGGCAAAAAGGTTAAAGGTGCATATAGCTCTTAATGATCCCATCTCAGAGCTACGGAGCGTCACTTGTCATATGGGATCACACAGTGTTACCTGCCACCCGACAGAGGTGAACGCGCCCCGCCTTAACCCCA
>Ga0209367_1007457_pt1 | contig 15074 bp, 13 predicted proteins | sample WorMetLIZISLAND2_FD_187412 | JGI IMG/M metagenome (GOLD analysis project Ga0209367, IMG submission 187412) | Marine gutless worms symbiont microbial communities from Max Planck institute for Marine Microbiology, Germany - Olavius geniculatus... ... | reverse complement strand
TCTAGTCCAGCGCATGTCTTTGCTGATGTTAATGCCCAGGTACTTGGCATAATCGCAGTGTTTCAGATGCTGACCATGTAACTGATAAGGGTATGTGATTGGGTGTTTCTTTCTGGTGATGGAAAGTGTCTCGCACTTGTCAGGGTGAAATTCCATCATTCACTTCCTTTCCCATTCACATAATAAATTAAGATCATTCTGCAAGGTCTTCGCATCCTGATCATTCTTGATTGCCATGTAGATCATTGTGTCATCTGCAAACAGCCGAACAGTTGACGTGAGAGACTGTGCTATGCCATTGATGTAGTGTAGAAAAAGGCAGGGCCCGAGCACTGAACCTTGTGGAACCCCAGATGTGACGTCCAGCTCAGCTGATGACGTGCCTTCGACTACCACTCTCTGCTTCCGGTCAGCCAAGAAGCTCTGTATCTATCTGTTGACCGAACCATCGATTCCGTACCATTTCAGCTTTTCCACTAATCGTTTGTGCCCCACTTAATCAAACGCTTTCGCAAAGTTTAGGATGCATACATCAGTTTGGAGACCTGCTGCCATGTTTGAGACGATGTCATGAACAAATTCAACCAACTGGGTTTCGCAAGAGTGTTTCGAACGAAAGCCATGCTGAAGTGTATACAAAATGTTGTGATCAGTAGCATGAGACATAATATTGCTAACGATGATATGTTCCATGACTTTGGAAATGATGCAAGTCAAGCTAATCGGTCTGTAATTGGCGCACGAGTATTTTTGTCCTTTCTTGAATATCGGTACTACATTGGCCCTGCGCCAGTCCACTGGTACTTCTCCATCAGTCAGAGATTTCTGAAACAGAATTGCTTGAGGCTCAGCTATTTGTAAGCTTAATTCCTTCAATACTCTGGGACTGAGGTTATCTGGACCAGGTGCTTTAGTCGGTTTTGCATGCCGCGATGCCCCCAGAGCCTAGGTAACTTTGAGTTTGCTCAAAACACACGATTTCATTTCGCAACCTAATTTTATAAAATTTTTGCATCATTTGTATATTACGCATTATATCATAAGTCAAGTAGAAGATATTTTGTTTTGTAGGTGGCCGGACTTGATTTGAATGCAGGAGCTCGTCGTGGCGGCTTTGCAGGAAGTAAGTGAATTAGCCACTCATCTGTTGACCTTGTAATGAGTTGCATGTTGACAGTAATATTAGAATTGTTGCATCTTAGACCAGATGCTAATATTGTACATAGTTTTGCTGTAAATAAACTTCATTGATTTTACTGTTGTTATCTGAATACTTTGGTCATGCTTCATTGGAATCCCAGACAAAATAAAGGCCACTGAACAAAAAGCCATCGGGACAGAAAGCCACTGGACAAGGCTATTTGTAATAAGCGGATGTGCGGATGTGGTAACGGGTAAAAGGCAGATAAAATCTAAAGATGCTATGTGCGGATGTGTGGGGAAAAGACGGATGTGCGGATAACAGTTGTCACGTACATTACCAGTCCTGAAAGTTGTTGAGTTTTTCAATTTTTCGCTCTGTAATTAACTGCTCATTGGATGCTTTATAGGCGGCAATTGTTTGAAGTCTGCTGCTGTGAATTTTTTCACAGTTCACTCTGCATACCGGGTAGGCCAAGACAATAGCCAAATTTCTGATCAGGAATTCATCTAAGCATTTACTTAGAAAACAGTGGTTTGCTTTGTCACTTGACGACAACGCGCAATAGGCCTAGTGCACAAGAAAGTGCGACGTGGACTTATGTTGACGACGCAACGCGTTACAAGATGCTCAGAGACGATATACAATGATGACGTATGATGACAATGCACAACGACATACGACAACGCACGTTAATGCATGACGTTGACGTAGGCCTACATAATGCAGTGACATCACGCGACGACGAACGACAACGGATGACGATGACGATGACTACAGAGTGCAGCAGGAAGTTACTATTGTAAACCCAGATTTGCCAACTAACTTATTTTGCTAACTTACAATTTTAACTTGAACGATATGCAAACATTGCAAAGTACGGTAATTTTAATAACATGCCACGGTGCCTGTCACACAGCATGGCGCCCAAATGTCCGGCGCCCAAAGGCCCCAAATTAATACATGGTTATACACCGCTTATTGGTCCAGAGGCGTGGCAGAGTACGATGGGTAAAAGGCGGATGTTCTCCGCATCAACATTTGTCTTTTTCTCCTTACCACATCCGCAGATCTGCACGTCCGCCTTATACCATCGTCCACTGGACAAAAGGGCCACTTGGATATAATTATAATTATTTGTTCGACAGCTCAGGAAAAAGTTATTGACTATTGAAACACTGAACATTTTGATTAGTATTAGTATTTTGTTTTAAGTTAGATTATTTGGTTTTAAATGATAATCGTTTAACTATGCCGTTTCTGCTAATTTGAGCGTACTCAGCAATAAGAATCAGGCAATCATTTTGCATTATCTCAGTAATTGCTCACTGCTCGAGTTAATTGAAAATATTTAGGCCTACATGCGTAAATGGTAAACTGGTGGTAAGCTACCAATAAAATGGTAACTAATAAAGGTGATATTTGACAAATTTGTACAACTTATTGAACTGTTTTGTGTAACTTTTTTTGTTGTCATATTCATTGTATTAATTTCATTATCACTGCCTGTATGTTTGAAGTTATTATTCTTCTTATAAATATACCCAACACTACAACATCGTTATTTATTTGGAAGCACAACAAACGCTAGCATATTATATAGAAAAGTAGGGCTGGTCACGATTAAATTTTTTTTAATAGTTAACTTTTTGAAATTTAACGATTAATTAGTCGTTAATTTTAGTTAAAATTCAGTCATTGAAAATGCGTTGTTTAAACCATAATATCAATAAAAAAAGTCACTGTAGAGTTACATGCACTGAAAGTGTTAATGAATTAAGAACGTTTTAGGTTTTTAATGTTAATGACACCAGTCCCGGAGACAAACAAGCATGTTCATGGTTGATGGATCCAGTGACAAACGTCTCTTGTTGATGATGTATCCGGCAGAACTGTTAATCATTAAAAATAAAATTAATTGTTAATTTTCTTTGTTAGTTAATGATTAAATTAATCGTTAAAATCCGCAGCTCTATAGAGAAGTACTATATCGTATAAAACAGCATCAATATCTTTAAGTGAAAGGGTAACTGAAACACTGTCACTATCAGGACACTGGAAACCAGCCTCATATACAGACTTTTAGGCTAGTGCTTCATGGTGAGCAGCCGAAGAGAATAACTGCTAACTTAGGCCTACAGTACAGACTATTTTTCATCAGTGACACTGAGCTCAGAATTGCTTAAACATTTGCAGTTTTGAAAACTTGGCAGACAGGACTTTTAAAGAATTAAATTTCTAGCCTTCCGTGTAGGCTAATCAGTTCTGCAGGCCAGCCGCCTGACCTCTAGAACTGATTAGCCTCCGCAACGGGCGAAGCACATTAGCATACAGTTCGTCCCCAGGGATCCCTGGGGCCCCGGGGATGAACATTTTTTGTCCCTGTTTCCCCGGGGATGAAATTTATGCCCGGGGTTGGCTTCTCTACCGCAGCATAAGTAATTTAGCATTTTCACCGCAGTGACACCAAATGTGTCAATGTGAATCATTCACTTATGTCACCATTGACGTACCAGGTATGTGGTTTATAGCCACTGTGTAACAAAGTCTGTTGCATATCCTGTGAGGTATATGGTGAACCATTGGTGATTGGTGAATTACGAGAGGTGTTTATCGTTTCAGTTAAGAAAATGGTTATATAGCAGAAATGCAGAGATGTTGGGAAGATGTGATGTTGCTTTATGCATTGTTTGTTGCTGTGTTGCATGTAGACACAGGGTTTGTCAACAGGCAGCCACGTCCACAGTATGGCGGGCCACCAAGCAACTTCAACCCCAACTTCTATCAACCCCAGCAGCAGCAGGCACCTCCCCCATTCCAGATGTTTTACCAGGGTATGTCGCTCATTCACTAGTCACTACATGCCAGTGGTGCATAGCCTTCAGAGCTGCACGCCATGGTAACTGGAACTTTCTTACCCGAGAACTTTTGTTCCCCGTTTTTGGAACTTTCATTTACTGGAACTTTTGTCCCTTGGAACTTTCGTTCCCGGGAACTTTCGTTCTCGACATCAAAATCAGCATGGAACTTTTGTTCCCTAACATTGATCATTAGGCCTGTACTGTACACGATTTTTTGATGCGCTACAGCTATGTTTTAGGCATCCATGGTGTCGTTGTCATCTGTCTGTCGTCCGTCCGTCTGTCTGTTCGTAACTGATGTATTGTGGCTAAACGTTTGGTCATATGGGAAAACTTTTTGCTCGGATAATTAGCGCTGTGTTAATGCTTTCCATGTACAAAATTTGGGTAATACGTTGCAAGGGGAACATTTTGAAATTTGGGGTTGAATGGCCAAAGGGTAAGAATGTGTGTTTTCAACAAGAGATAGAGCTAAGGTTACTATTAGAGCTGTCGAAACGTTAGTTTTTTAATGCATTAACGCACTGCAGTAATTTCTTTAACGCAATTAATTATCGCGTGATTAACGCATCCAGACCTGTTAAGAGGGAGAGTAAGGGGGTAAGTTAACCAGGGCCTCGCGATGTTTGGGGGGCCCGCCTGTAGAATATAGAAAGTTAGAAACATTTTAAACGTATACTCAGCAATAACTGGCATCATAGCCAGCATAGAAATTTATTAGCCTGTCGTCAGAATAATAATTTATTTACAGTAGTGATGGAAAGGCAGCTTGAATTCATTCGATTGTCAAATAACTGCAGTTTAACAGAATATTGGAACTTTTGCTTTACAGAATTTTGTAAATTAACATAAATTTACGTATGTGTGTAAATTTTTTTAACGCGCGTTAATTTATAAATACATTAACACATTAATTAACGTGCGTATTTGACAGTTCTAGTTACTATATACTAGCGGCATATATGCCCTTTTAGATGAGATCAGGGTTGCTAAAGATGACGATTTTTAAAATAAAAATTGAAAGCATTAATTTGTTTTATTTAAATCAGATTTTTAAAAATTTAAATCTATTTCTTTTTATTTTTATTAGATTTTTACACCATTCTCTGCTATCTGTGATAATCAGTGTGTTACCTTTATCTGTTAGTTTGTGGATGACAGTAATTGGCCTTGATTAGAGTTTCTTTCTTTAAAAAATTACATGTGTTATTTTTTATAGCAGTCTGCCAAAGAACTATTTACAATTTTAACCTGGTGATGCATTCTGATGTTTGTTCCTGGGAATGAAAGTTCTCGGGTACGAAAGTTCCACGAATCCACACCACAATCGCATGATCATGAAGTCACTGTGGTCACCAGAACAAAGCAAAATGCTGTTATCGTTAGTGAGGAAAGACAACAAACGTGTTTCATATTACATATTCTGCCACCAAGCATTGTCCTGCATCTTCTCACCTGATCCTTACCTTACCTCCGGGGTGGGCAGGCTCTTACACCTGCCCAGCGCTGAGGCCGTATCAGCTCGGCCCAATGCGTATCCTTGAATGTAATCACAAGGTTACAGGTAACGGCTATAAAGCCGTAGACGGCTATGAAGCCGTAAACAGACGGCTGTGAAGCCGTAGTCGGCTGTGGAGTTGAAACCAGCACAAAGCACTGGTAACGTGCAGCAATCTGCTCTCACTTTGGTCAGCGGTTAGTCAGCTTTTCGTCTCCAGATTTTAGAAATCTTTCGGGTCATCGGTGCAAAGCCCCACCGCGGCCACCACCATGACCATGTGGCTAACCACGGTGGGGTTCTCACCTGATATTGTTCTCACTTTCAATGTCACTTGATATTGAAGGTATTCTGCAGTCTGCACAATGTCATTCAAAGCAAGCCCAAAAAAGCAACTAAGTAAGACAGTATTACATTTCCAAGCATATGATCGCATATATGATATTTTTGGTGTTCTTGTCTTGGATGTCATAGGCAGCATAGTAACCCATTGTTGGCTTGATATATGCTTCTATTATGTCTTTTCCACTGCCAGGCAGTGAGCTGGAGGCCTGTTGTGTTATGTTTGCATTTTTGAGGATACACGTGCACATAATCCAGATTCCATATCCTTAGGCCAGTAAGTTTCGAGTGAAAAATGAAGAATAATAACCATTAAGAGTTGTAAGACTCGCTGTGACTGTGACCCAGGACCGTATTCTGCATCACTATTGCTGCATTTTGTTACCACGATGAGTGATTTTCATTTGCTTGCCGTACATTAGCTAACAGTGTTGTAGTAACAACCAGCCAGCTGGGAAGTTCTGGCTATAACTAGTGATGTTGAAATGTCATCCGTAGTTTGAAAAGTAACAAATTAGCACTTTACAAATAGTTGCATGGCTCGAGTCTGCATATGTTGTTGTTAAAAATACAGGAAAGCCCGGAGGCATTCCCAACAGTTACGCGTCTGGTCCCATGCCTCAGGGCGGGGCAATGAACAATTTTGTGCCGCAGCAGCAGCAGCAGCCAGCAAGTAAGTTCTGCCAACTGTGTGACATGCAGAGCTTATTGTGTGTTAGTAATGGCAGAGACTTGAGAAGTAATAATTTTCTAGCAGGCTTTAGTTTGCGAACATGTTTATTAGTTGTTAAGTTTGCGTACATGCCATATCCGGTCGGCTGTTTATTCCTATTCATGTTTGGTTGTGACTGTACAACACTGCGATGTAGTGCTTCTCATCTACGATACCCAATAGCTTCAAGTAAACAGCTCTCACAGATGAACTAGGCTTGCTGGTTTGTATGTTAAATTTTTATGCCTTAGGCTCTTAGCCCTTTGCAAGTTTTTTTACGTATAGCAAGTGCTTTTCATTAAATACTGTTCTATTGAATATTTGTCTTTGTTAATGTTTGACTACTGTCAGTGATCGAATACTGGTATTACATTTGCTGCATTGTAGCATGTTAACCGTTTCGCGATTGTATTGTAACAAATACCGTATCGCATTCGTGTGGCAGACTATGGGAATGCACAGAAGTTTTCGACATTTCCACGCAATACGCAGATGCCTGGGGCTCCGCAGTATGGGAATGAGTACATGGGCGGATCCAACTTCCGCGGAAATGCCGGTGCACAACAGAACAAGTGTGTTTTTCCTTTTTATTGTCTTTTTATCGTCTTGGATTTAGCAAGCAGAACAAGTAGCAAGTTTTTGGAAAAAGATTTATACTATCTTTTTTTTGCATTGAATTAGATGATTTTGTTAAACTTTTGTAGTTTGTCATCTTATTTTTATGCGCATAATTTTACTTTTTCTTATTTGTATTGTCTGTGTTCTTCTTTTTTTTGATTCTGTTGATTGTGTGATGGTAAAATTTGTTATTGTGCATGCAAATATGCTGGCTGCAGTAATTGCTTTGGAGACCAGGCTGAGCCTTTAATTTCAGAAATGAAGCCCAGTTAAGTGATTGACGAAACTAGGTGAGGGCAGTGCTGTTGTGGCAGAAAGGAGGAGGGAGGGAAATTGCAACAATTCATGATTGTCAGTTTTAGGGGATGGCTGTCAGCCATGCAAAAATCGGCGCTAAAGACTTTTATTTTGGGGAATTTTAGTTACGAAATTGAAATTTTCAGTCCCCACAATCTCTTCCGTTGGAAATTCACAGAGCTTTGTCCGTCGGAATTCTGTCGGAAATTTGCAATATCTGCCGGTAGGAAAATTACAACTGCTCGCCCTGTCTACTTTTTTAACGCATGATGTCGGAGGGTGAGACTGTTCCAAGTGTTCTTGCTAAGATGGTGTTGGTACGTCATTGGGTTTCGTGTTGGCAGTTATCGAGCATGGAGTGCCGAGAGAGATCGTCCTGACGGTATACAAGGCGGTGGAGGAGGAAAGCCGCAGCAGTATGGTCGTGATGGTGGCGGACACAATGCTCGTGATGGATACATGAACCAGGCACATCAGCCCCGACAGTGGGACAACCGTGGTGGATATCGACCTTTCATACCCGGTGGCATGGGGTCAGTATTGGTTTGAGTTTCACTCCATCATTGGCTCTTCTTCTTTTGGTCTTTGCCACCAAATGGCATGTGCATTTATGACAATCTCTTCTGCCAGATGCTCCTGTCTTTGACTTCTGTCTTCAATCTTATCATAATATTTGTTCATATGTTCATGATATAGTTACTCTGAGTCACATTACACGTTTACGATAATTGATTGAATTGCTACCTTTGTTTACCAATTTCTGACATTTTGGCAAGCTCCTCATATGTCTGATTATTTGTTGACCGTGATTATACCTGGCAGTGAACAACAGCTGCAGAAACTTCAACATTTAACAATGGTGGTTTTGCTACAGTTTATGACTTTTTAAAGCATTTGATCACCGTTTCAACCAGTGACTATATTCAGAAGTTTATGATGTATTTAATAAGTTGATAAATTCATCAAATTACAACCTATATATACATTGTTGTTGTTGACGTTTCGGCAACCACTGCTGCCGTTGTCGGAACGACTGTCTACCAGGTGTCGCTGTGGCGGACAGTAAGTAATCATAGATGTGTGGAAGTTGGTAGGACCCCTCGTCTCGGTTCATCGAGAACAAGACAAGTCGATGAACCGAGACGAGGGGTCCTACCAACTTCCACACATCTATGATTACTTACTGTCTGCCACAGCGACATCTGGTGGACAGTCGTTCCGACGAAGGCAGTAGCAGTTGCCGAAACGTCAACAACAACAATGTATATAAAGGTTGTAATTTGATGAATTTATCAACTTATTAAGTTACGTTTCAACCTACGAGTTTATTTAAAGACTTTATGATGCATTGTTTGACCTTTCAGGCCGAGATGGGACGGACAGTCAGGCGGAGATGGTTTCCGGCATCCGTACCCAGGTGGTCGTGGCGGTGGCCAGCAGTTTGCCGGCTCATGGCAGAACCAGCGCGGTGGCGGTGGTTATGGTGGAGGTCATCGTTGGAATGCTCCACACACCGAGAGTGTTCATTGGGATGAGGCAAAGGACTGTGACCCAAGTGATTGGACCAAACAGCTGCCTCGCAATGAGAAGCTTGAACAGTATGGCATATTGAGCATGTTTTTTTCGATTTGGTGAAATTTACTTTCTTCTTGCTCAGCTTGGTTGTTGCACTTTTGATCGCATTCTGTTTGACAAACGTTAACAATCTATATGAAGTTAAATGCACTTTTGTAGTGCATTGTGACTGGGTGTGAAGTCTTCATACCGAGTTATTTATTTTTTATTCTGATGTCGTTTGCAGCGAGTTGTTTGGTGAAGTTGGTGTGGGCATTAACTTTGACAAATATGAAGACATACCGGTGGAGGCGACTGGCGAGGGATGTCCTATACACATTGATAACGTACGAGAGCTCTGTCTGTTTTTTCATTCAGTTTTGGCCGTAATGTTTGGTTTTGGCAGAAACAGAATGCAGATATGCAAGACCTCATAGCAAGTGACTTGAAATCTTTGCTGTTTCAGCGAGCTTTTTACCTCTGAGTAGTTTTTACTTTTTGTACATTATCCTTAGGTTTTATTTTAGTTTTTAGGTGCGTTGTACACCACTGGTTACTTGTAAGTGGTTATTTTTTGATTGATTGATTGATTGATACGGGTGCACCAGTGATTAGATCACTTGACTCTGCACTGTTAGATCCTGAGGAATGTCAACTCTGATGTGAGGTTTTTCAGATGAAATTGACTAATGTGCATTTGTTCTTGGTTTAATTTTGGCATATTTTAACATAACAGACGAATTTTGATGTCAAACAACATATTGTCAAAGTTCCAGCGAATCAGTGCATGGTTGACGTAAACAGTCACGTAGTTGAAATATCAGTCACAGGGCAGCTCTAATGTTATATTGTGTTAAATCCTGTGACGTTTTTGAATTATGTATTGTCATGTGAAATAAAGGGGTCATCAGCCCATACCACAGCAAGCATTGTTCTTTGGATGCCGGAGGACTTATAGTGAACTGGAGGAGCACAGTCAACAGACGTAAAAATGTGGGATTTACCTGCAAGGAAGCAGTCATGGCATGGTGTTAGAGTGGCGTTAGAGTGTAGCCCAGTGTGGTCCAGTTAGATTCGGGATGAATCAAGATCAAGGTTGGCATTAGAAATTCCAGTGTGTGGTGTGTGTTGTAACTGTTGTTGCTAGTTTTCAGACATCGATCTTGGAGACATCATCAAGAACAACATCATGCTGAGTAAATATGAGAAGCCGACGCCAGTGCAGAAATATGCCATACCAATCATCCTGGCCAAGAGGGATCTGATGGCCTGTGCACAGACTGGTGAGTGTCTTGGGTAGAGCTGTCACAACTGACGCGTTAATTAATGCGTTAATAAATTAACGCGCGTTAAAAAAATTAATGCACATACGTAAATTTATGTTAATTTACTAAATTTTGTGAAGCAAAAGTTGAAATATTCCGTTAAACTGCGGTTATTTGACAATCGAATGAATTCGAGTAACTATACTGTAGTTTCCGCTCTATCACTACTGTAAACAAATGATTATTTCGATTTTCGATGACATGCTAATAGATTTCTATGCTACCCTATGACGTCAGTTTTTGTTAATTATACGTTTAAAAATGTGTTTCTATCTTTCTATATTAGACAGGCAGGGCCCCTCAAACGTCGCGAGGCCTGTGATAACTTATCACCCTACTCTCCCTCTCGACGGGACTGGGTGCGTTAATTTACGCATTAATTAATGCATTAAAAAAATTAACGCCTTGACAGCTGTAGTCTTGAGTTATGCTGACATTAATCTTAGCAGTTTGCAGTTTCTAATGCAGTGCAAACAGTGCCAACACTGTTTTTGGGCTTAGGCTGCAATGTCAGTAATTTTCCAGATGCCTGATATGAAATCAGCTACAACTTGGTGCCTGTGGAAATTTGTGAAATCTTTCAATGGATTTCACGATATTTGTATCATTGCAGTATATCTGCAGAGTATAAACTAGTTGTACACTAAGCTATTATGTATGTGCAGCATATATATAACGTGAGACAGAAATACAAGAAATTTGAGCTAATGCTCACGAGACGCATGAAAGCCTATAGCATTTCCGGTTTAGTAGTTTAGCTGAAAATTGCCGTGTTCATGCTAAGTTAATATACAAATATCAAATTCTCTATCTGGATCGCATAACGATAGTTCCGTGGCGCCACCTTGTGAATGATATAGACATGTGTCATAGCCTGAAATCGCCAAAAAATCCATAAAACCCCCTATTTTGGCGTTGAAGGTCATTCAAGGTCATTGAATTCGGCGCCAATCAAGAGCCAGTGTACGACTTTTTATTAGTGATTAATATCAACCTAGGCTCTATTTCGCATCGTTACTGAGATGCAGCGATTTATTGGCCAAAAATCGCGAATTTTGCCTACCCCCTCTCATTTAGCACCCTCGTTCGGGATGACCCCCTTCGAATTTATGGAAAAGCTTTACAGTTCCTGAAACTAGAGTCTTCCAGGCAGCCGATGGTGAAGATTTGGCGATTCTAGCTTGCATTGCTTTTGACTGATTTACCGGTGTGACATACGGACAGACAGAATCGCAATGGCTAAGATGTTCGCGCGTAAATACTATTGAGTCTTCTGCCTTTGAGTATAGAATGATGAAACTCAATTCAGTTGTTGATGAACTGTTAATAGACTGTGTGTGTGCGTAATCGGCATGATTGTCTGTGCATAGGTTCCGGTAAGACTGCGGCTTTCCTTGTACCAATCTTGACTCAGATATACAGCAACGGGCCTCAGGCTAATAATGCTGCTGCACCAAAGCCGGCGGTGAGTGATGGACGATGCTTTGTATGTCATGTGATTATTGTAGCCAAATTTTTTTGACATTAGGTCATTGTACATTTTCATTGTATGACTTTTGTTAGTTTTTAAGTTATTCAATTACATGTTAACAGTTGCTGAACGTACCATTGCCTAACAGTGTTCTGTTGTGCGGATCTGTGATAACGTTTTGCAGACACCATGTTTAAGACATTTTGTTTCCAGTTGGCATTCTCTGTTGCTTTTTAGCAGTGCACTCCATTACCTGATATGTAGAATTCTAGCTTTTGCTCTAGTTCTGATTTTGTGGAAACTAATATACAAGTTACTTTTTTACATAGAATCATGCTAATTCATGGTTAGTGCATCTGATTAAGCAGTGACGTAGGTATAGAATTCTGTGGTTACTGATTTCTGCAGCAGTTTGCAGTTGATTGCCACAAAGACGATTGCTTTTGCCAAGATGTATGAAATAAGTAAATGATGTTGTAATTAGTTGAACTCGTGATTACCTTGTTAAATCCGGTTGATTTTTACTAAATGCTTAGGTGCAGTCACGTCACAAGCCGGAGAAGCAGTATCCAATGGCGTTGGTTCTAGCTCCCACCCGAGAACTTGCTACCCAGATTCACGACGAAGCTAGAAAGGTTTATTTAAGTTTTTTCATATATGCTGTATTCACTAGAAGTATTTCTTACTCCTTGTGCACTACATTCCTAACGTAGCGAAGAGGAGTATATGAGATCAGTGTAACTTTGAGAACTGATCAACCGACGACCGACCTCTGTTCCTGGAAGAGCCTTCCTGGAAGAAAATCAAACGGCCATATCTCCATAACGGTGCTAGATAGACGCATGGTCGCTGTAGACCACCCATAAGCAGTCGACCGCCGGAGTCGAATGGTCACGTGATCGACGACGTCATGTAACCTCAAAAGGCCAAGGTCATGACCGCATTATCTTTGAGGCACCATATCTCCATAACAGTGCTAGATAGACGCATGCGTTGAGGTACAACAAGACAAATGGCAACTAGCTTCATCAACCATTATTGAAAATTATTTTCTCTCAGTTCCTAAAATTGGGCAATATTTTATGAACTTTGGGGAGACAATTTCCAATAATGACCTCGACACTAGTCAGTATTAGTATAATAATAGACGGGTTTCATTTAGATGCCGGGTCTCTAATACAAGCCGAAAGGAACAAGAAAGCTTTTAGAAGAATTCCAAAGAAAATGATGCGCACGAGGAGTACATTAGATTGGTCACAATCTAATAACATTTCTTGTGAGGATTGATAACTTGCTATCAGTTTTAAGTTTTGGAGTTTTTCAAATTTCCTTTGCCTTAAATTGGCGTAAACCACCCCTGAAATTCTGCTGTATATATCTGGAGTCAAAAAAAGTAACACCAAGTTCTGTTCAAAACCGGAGTTCAGGATATTAGTCGTTGAAAATTTGTTTACTGACACATTCTGCAAAAATTGTATTTGTTCAGTGATAATCGTTGTAGATTTCACCACACTTACTGAATGATTTTCTCATTACATTAGCTTGTGAAATGTAGATGGCTCAAAGATAGTGTGTGCTAGCAAAAGGTACACTACACATTTCAAAAACCTGATGTGATTGTGTTCATTTTGATCTGGAAGGCAGTGTATTGCTGTGATTTGGTGTTATAATGAGATCTTCGAATGAGCAGTTTATTGCTTGCTATGTGCTGCACAGTTTTCATACAGATCTCATAGTTGGTGGCGTGGCATAGTTTGCAACGCGTTTCGGATGAAACGAAGTTACTCTACGCCGGGCCTGGTTAGTACTGCGATGGGTGGCTGCCTGCAGGCAGGTAAACCATCTTGGTGCGAAGCCTGCCAGCTAGTTCGTCTCAGCCTTCTACCCTTTGTAGGATGGTAGAATGAGTACTGGCGGTGGTCACGCCCATCGCTAGGGAAGAAACGGCGAGTTCTGTGCAACAGTAGCCCCTGTGGCCAGTACTGCTAGTATACTGACCCAGTCGGTTAAAGGCGCTGGCTGTTAATTCAAGCCGGCCATCCGGCCGACCTGGGCTGTATGCTAGCTTAATTGGGCTTAGTACTGCGATGAGTGACTGCCTGCAGGCAGGTAAAACTATCGCACCGGCTTCACCCTCGCCGGCTCAAAGCGCTGTAAAGGGTTGAGCTCTCACGCAACGGACCTCGGTCTATGCGGAATCTTCTTCTTCTTCTGCTCATGATGTGCATGTGTCATTTCCAGCAGTGATGACATCGGTGTTTACAAACAGTGGGTGACTTCACTTTTTGACTTAAAGACTTTCGCTGAGCCTAAACTTTGGTCTAAGTACCTACTCAAGTCAAAAGGTGAAGTGATTTTGCTGAGCGAAAACATGGCGACTAACACAGATAGTTTAGTAAATTAAAACAGTCTGGTACCAAAAATAAACGTTGTAATGGCTACGCAATGATGTAAGACGTTGCGTAATTACGTCATTTGCGTGCGTGGCTCAATTAAATAAGCAAGTCCAAGCGTAACTGGTTGATTCATTTCCTGTTAGGTTTACCCGATTTCCACCATTTTTAATCGTTTAGGTGAACTTTGGTCTAAGTACAGACTTTAGCGTTCAGCTTTAGCTTTGTCTCAGCGAAAGTCTAAGTCAAAAAGTGAAGTCGCCTGGTGGCTTGAGCAAGATTGAGGGACATAACAAAAAACGCAGTGCATTTTGTCAAGTTGAACCCGCCAAAAGTCCACCTCAGATTTAATTCAGTTTTGCTTTCTTGTTTCACTAATAATGAAATATTTAAATATGGTTAATTTTTTTCAGCTTTTGCTCTTAACGATAATGCAATTTTTTTTATATCTATTTGTCATGGATGCTACCTGGCAGTGCTTAGTTTACTAACGTGAAGAACTCAAACCCATTAAAGTGGGCCTTTAAACAACACAAACCCAATATAACCTACTGGGTTGAGTTTGTTTTGGCAAAATACAAACTTTTCCAACCCTAGGGTCCACTCTACAGCAGCGGATGCTGCCAGTGATACTATCTGTCTTAGCATTGGCATTGTTTATGCTCATGTATCGATGTCTCCATGGAACTGCTCCGCTGTACTTGATGGACAATTGTACACTCACAGCAAAAGTCACTGGCCATCAACATTTGCGTTCTGCCACTCAGCGGAAGTTGGTCGTACCGCGCTATCGATTGAACAGTTTCGGTCGTCAGCGCTTTTCTGTGGCGGGCCCGTCGACTTGGAATTCGCTGCCAGACAG
>Ga0209367_1007456_pt1 | contig 15076 bp, 9 predicted proteins | sample WorMetLIZISLAND2_FD_187412 | JGI IMG/M metagenome (GOLD analysis project Ga0209367, IMG submission 187412) | Marine gutless worms symbiont microbial communities from Max Planck institute for Marine Microbiology, Germany - Olavius geniculatus... ... | reverse complement strand
GGGCCCCCAAACTGGGGCATCGCACCGACGGGCTGTGGTGTGTGAACAACTTGCCCAAGGTTGTTACTTGAGAGTGCAGTGGTTAGGGATCGAACCCACGACCTCGCGGTCATTGGGTCTGACACGCAAACCACTAGACTACCAAGCCACACCGGTGATTCTTCGCCCACTGTGGCTGCACTCTGTGAACAGGCTGAACGACAGGTATAAAAACTTTCGTAAAATCTTTGGGGGAGCCAGCACCTCAAAACTGTGTTATTTCCAACTTGAGTTTTTACTTCTTCCTGTTAATTTAGTTTTTAATGTATTTTTGGCATTTGCACAGTGTTTCATAAAAGGTACACTTTTTCTTTCTTTCATAATTCTGTCAAATGATGATCAATTTGCACGAAATTTTAATCAGAGGTAGCTAAAGAAATACTAATTCAAACTGTTTGGACACAAAATGGCTGTTTGTTTAGTATTTTTTGTTAGTCGTGACGTAATGCTGACGTCACAGTGTGCCGCGAGTACAAACTGGTTTGTCGCAACTGGTGCTAAAAGACTTGCTGAATAGCTGCCCTGTGTCGATGGCAAACTTTGTCTGGTTCGTTGATGACAAACTGTTGAAGCTTCAGCATTTTAGCTACAAAACGCCCATAACGATCACTTTCACACATTTGTGGGGATAGCTTAACTTTTACGCCTTCCAGCAAGACAGTGCACCAGCACGCACCGCTTGAGAGACGGTTGAGTTTTTGGATCGCCAGACGCCTGATTTTATGCCCCCATGTTGCTTAGTGCTGGTACGATAAACATTTTTCATCAGTAAACAAGATATAGTTCACCATCGAATCAGGGTAGCAACTGACAGAACCAGTTGAGACAAGCCAGTTTGTACTCGCAACACATTATAAAGTCAGCATTACATTATGACTAGCAAAGAATATTTAACTAATGGCCACATTTTGTTGAAATATCTTGAATTAGTATTTCTTAAGCTACATCTGATAAAAATTTCATGCAAATTGATAACCATTCGATTAAGTTATAAAAGAAACAAAAAGGTGCCATTTTTATGAAACACCGTGTTTAATTATAACAATTATAAAAATGACCGATGACGTCACGTGACCCCAAAAAGTCAAGGTCGTGACCCCATTATCTTTGAGGCACCATATCTCCGTAACGGTGCCAGATGGACGCATGGTCATTATGGACCACCCATAGGAATTCGACCTTCTGGAGTCAAATGTTCACGTGACCGATGACGTCACGTGTCCCCAAAAGGTCAAGTTTGTAACCCTATTATCTTTGAGGCGCTATATCTCCATAGACGCATGCAAGATAAATGCATGATGACGATGGACCATTTATAGAAAAGCCCTGGTGACGAATCAAATGAGGATGCTGCACAATCGGTCTGGTGACTGACAATGATTATTGTTTAGTTGAAATAATAGAAAACGATGAAGGGATCATTGCTGCTGTACAATTTGAAATTAAACTGTTTGATTTTTTTTCTACCAGTGCAAACAGCTCACTGATTATATTCATGCGGACATATACTGTAAACTATCGAAATGCATTGGACAGACTCCGCGTTCGTATGAACATTATTTTGTTATTTAAAAGTTTCATTCCATCAATATCCAATTTTCTGTTCATTGTTCCGAAACATCTTGCACGAACTTGCGGCTCCATAACTCTTGTTGACTCACAGACATTTATCAATATTTGTCTTCAACGGTAAAACCCATAATTTACAAACGCATTGGAAGCAAACAATATCTATCTTTTACGCCAATGGAATACTAGTTTCCCCTTTAAAATTCCCTGAAAATTTTTGCGGTAATCTCTGGCTTCTAATGCTGCTGAGACTCATCACAGGCTGAACGGTAGTTCAAGCCATGCGTTAACGGCGACTTATCTTTCTTATGGGAAAGCCAAAAATTCGATCCCCACAGAATCAAAACCCTTCATCTGATTGGGATAAAATTTGGAACGATTGATTACGTCGGCTAGATGACCCTTCGTGCAAAATTTCATGCAAATCTGCACAAGGGAGGCTTCTCGGCAAATATACAGATGAAATACATGCAAAAATTTTTATAGCTATATATATATTCCTTTTTTTCTGAAACTCAGCTACAGGTCAGACCCCTCGGCGGATTTTTGCACGCGGGCTCAAACGACGTGGTCAGACTACCGCACATAAATATTTTATTCACCAGACTGCTAAAATTCTTATTTCTATCATTTAACTAATTTTTGTAAACCTGAAATCCGGGGATTGGGATGCCACCAGGATCCCGGGATTGCAGTTCCTAGCGGTCTCGCGCAAGGATGTGCCTTTTGGGAGTTAAAAAAATTTGAAATTAATATTTAACATATTTATTCAAAAAATTCTAAAAAAATACAATGGCGCCTACGGGGAAAATTAAACAATTCTTTAAACGGTCATAACATTGGCTGTATATAAGATAGACTCGTAATTTTTGGTTCTAGGGTATGGTTTTTGGGGATGGCCAATCTAACAGTGTGATTCAAATTCACCTCGGACATTCCCTGGTTGCCATGGCAACAAAATTTGAGACAAAAAGGGCTATAATTCGGCTTCTATATAAGACATCTCCAAGATCTTTGCGTCTAATGGGAGTTTTTGGGAGAGGGGCTACTGAATGAGGCCAATCTAATTCCACCACAACCGACCGTTGTTGATATTTGAATGTCACGTGACCCCAAACGGTCAAGATCGTGATTGTAAAATATCTATGGTCAGATGTCTCCGTAACTGATCAACTGTAGGAAAACGTTATTTTACTAATAAAACAGCAAACATAAATGTACAAAACATAAGTTTATACACTTGTTAACGGCAATATTTAAGGACCTGCACATCGAAAACAGCAAAAATTACAAAAGGTGATATTATTCAGCGGCACACTGACACACAGTCAGTGTGATGCGGGCGACATCACCTTTTGCAACTTTTGCAGTTTTCGATGTGCAAGACTGCAAGTCCTTAAATGTTGCCGTTAACAAGTGTATAAACTTATGTTTTGCACATTTATTTTACAGTTTCAACACTTGGGCGTAAATTAGCTTTCAACTAATTTTACACTTCCTTTTTTCTCCACTTCCACTGTCAGCAACTACATCGTGCCTCAAAAAATGCGTGCCACTTTTATTTTTTGAATAACGCGTGGAACATCGTGAAGAAACTTGATATAACTGACTGTAGTTTTGGTCACCTTACCTTAATACTGTTGCTACACTACCACATGAAATGCAGAAGTCGCAGTTTGGTCGTGTACAACAATAAATTCATATCAGTTGTGTAGCACATGCTTCAGCTCAGAAAATCACTGAGACCACTCGCTGAAAATCTGTCACTTATTTAACACTAATCGTATTCATTTTAAAACTGTACGTCAATGAACTGAAATGACGCATCAACAGCAAGTGAGCTGCTCTGTGTCACGTGCTACTGGACATGCTGTTGGCGAGTTACTAGTGTTTGTTGCTATTCAGTTAATCACTTCTGAGCCGATGCATGCGCTACCCAGTATAAATCCATCAATGTGAATGGCCAAACTATGATTTCTGAATTTCACAAGGTAGTGTAGCAACAGTATTAAGGTGAGATGGCCAAAACTAAAGTCATTACGTCACGTTTCTTCACGATGTTGCATGCCAAAAATTATCAAAATCGACAAATATTTCAGGGAGTTATTCAACAATTGACAAAAAGCCCAGCTATTACTAGGGTGGGGCCTACCGTACTAGTTGTCACTGACCTTGAAGGTCATCCACGGTCGATGATATTCATTTCATCTGAAAGGGCAAAAGGCCATTTCCTATTAGTGATTAATAGCAACCTAGGCCCTATCTATCACAGTTTCCAAGATATGGCCAGTTTTCCATTGAAAAACATACACTTTTCCTACCCCTTTCATTCAACCCCCAATTGAAAATGTTCCCTTTGGAGTAGATGACTAAACTTTTGCATCCCCGAGTTCAACACCCACATGGCTAATTACTCGTGTAAAAGTTTTCCCATACGCCCTACCCGTTAGCCACAATACATCCGTTACAGACAGACGGATGACAACTGTAGCAAAGGGCTGGACCTTTAAGCTTACAGCTAACAGTTGGCCCAAAAATGGCACGCTTTTTGAGACAAGATGTAGACACCACAAGACTGTGACGTAGTAGTAAGACACTGATTACAACAATCCTGAGTGCAAAACGAACCATATTAGCCTATAACAAACATTAACGGCAGAGAAAAAACACGGAACGTGAGAACCAACAAACAAGTGATTCAGATCTTCTGTAATCAAAAACTGCCGCCAAAACATACAGCACTTACTGGTGATATTTACAAAAATGCAGTACAAGACTGTATACAGAGTAGAGCATAAATTTTATTTTTTAAAGTGCAACACAAATAATTTTTTTTTGCTTTAGGTAGATCGAGCAATCGGACAGTTTCGAAAACAATAGCCTAGAACAGCAAAATTCCCTGACTTTTCCAGTCGCGGAATGACAATTTCCCTGACCTTATCAAAACATTAATTAACCCAATCGCACGAACGTCAGAAATGGTACACTATATCATAAGATAATGAAACAGTATTAATGAAGCAATATGCAAACGACAGACCCTGGTCGGGGCTCAGAGGCTCCCCTGAAGCTGAAACACTTCTAGCTTTTGAACGGTTAATCGAAGCTGCAAATTTGGCTGATTTTTAATATTTAGAGATGCAAAAAATCACAGATGCTTGCAGTCTGCAAGATTCAAGATCATTTTCCCTGACATTACAAAAATAATATTTTCCCCCGACTTTCCCTGACCACACAAATTCCCTGACTTTTTCCATTTTTCCCTGACCTGTAGGAAGCCTGTATGTGCAAGCGTTCAACATGACCGCGTTTCAGTGCAATGATCGAGGCTGGTTGTTTCCAAAACTGTCCGACAGCTTAACCTACGTAAGCGTTACGTTCCACTCTCTTTATGCGCCACTCTGTCGAATCACCCACAGAGCAAACATATCAGTCACACACACACTCACACTCACTATATATATGGGTCTATACACACGACAGACATTAGACATTGGTAGATGGACTATGGCAGTGTTTTTCAACCTTTTTGATGCCGCGGAACCCCACACAAGCGTGAAGGTCACTCACGGAACCCCATGCGCATTGATTCGTGAGCCAGCAGAGTACAGGCCTACGGGCGAAGTGGAAGTTTCAGGGTGTCTGGGGACAGAGGCAGAGAATCTGTGGGGGTCTGAAAGCAAAGCCCACAAAAGCTGACGATAATTAAAGCAGCAGGCAAAATATGTGTAGAATTTAATGACTGCATGAGAGATAATATTATTTAACAATTTTGTTTTACCGACAGACAGCAGTAAAATATTGTATTTAACCAAAAACACCCTACGAGGCGGCCACCAAAATTAGGCCTACCACTGGATCTTTTACGTTTTAAGGCCCACAGACAGCTAAGGGGGTCTGGACCTCCCAGCTAGTTATGCTGATGCACGAGGCTTTTTATAATTCTTAAACAAAATTTTTCAAAAAATGATTTTTTTTCAATAAATGAACACATGATTTCTTTACAATGAGACTAAGTACGTTAAGCCTAGTGTTCAGTATTGAATACAAATACTGTTAACAAATATTGTTAACATTGTTAACAAAAAAGAAAAATATTCAACACTGTATGCAAAAGTAGACGGCTAGAAGCACAAATTTTGAACTAAGCATTCGGTGCTTATTACTTCTATGGCTTGGTCTGACGTAATTTTGCACGCTAAGACTGGTTACTTCAAAACTCACCGAGTTAAAGGGGAAGGCCTGCCATGCTAACTTAATCCAGGATGACCTTCAAACTTAAATTTCAACTAAATATGTTAATTTTATTTTTTACTGACCATGTAGCCGTGGAACCCTTGGCAGATGCTCACGGAACCCTTGGGTTCTGCGGAACCCCGGTTGAAAATCACTGGACTATGGTAATGGCAATTTAAAAACCAACTGGTCATGCATATTGTGCCTATTAAGAGATGAGATACATTGTTGTGCAGTAGCAGCAAAACACAACAAAAACTACCATAATGTGATCTCATGATGGAAACAATCTTCTCGAATCAGGAGTGATCTACTGGTAACCAGCCAAACTATGCCTATAACAAGAGAGATGAAAGCCACAAAAACAAATGTGTACTGAAGCTGACAAAACGAAAATAACGCTGGTTAAGCTGCCTGCTGCGACACAGTCAAGAAAAGGGTACAATCTATTCTAATATGAAAACATACCATACGGTTCCCACCCGTTTTTGAAAATGAAATTCAAGGACTTTTCCAGGATTGTCAAGGACCAAGCATGCATATTTCAAGGACCATCAATTACCAAAAGTTCAATCAAATCTGTTATCACAAATTTTTACTGGACCCTCAAAATTCTGGTGATTTTTCGTTTCCTTTTAAAGTTTTACTTAAAACTTATATCTACAGTCACCTGGCATTTTTGTTACATTCAATTACTTTCTGCAAGCCAAGCAGTGGCGTACGTCATAGCCAGAAAGAAGGTGGGGTGGGGAGCAACTGCTCCTCCTCCAATTTTGGGCTGTAGGAAAATCTGTCTTATCAGAAAATTTGCAGCCAAAAATGCTAAATTTGGGGCTAAAAACACCCATTTTGGAAAATAGGAGAAAATTAAAATATTAAGCACCCATAATCTCTTCTGTGCAAAAGTTGTGCCTGTCTGTTAGTTAGAATTCTGTTGGAAATTTGCTGATCTGTCTGAAAATTGCAACTACTTGGCCTGCCTACTTTTTTTAACCCAAGACGTCACTGTAGCCAAGTAAGTAAATATGGAAAGTAAATGAGTACATTCAAGTCATTAAATGCTTTATCCTTAGGTTTTATTTTAGTTTTTAGGTGTGTTGTATACCACTGGTCACTTTTGTAAGTGGTTATTTTTTTGATTGATTGATTGATTGATTCCAACATTTTGATGCCCCAAAAGTAAACTGTGTCAGTTCAGTTCAGTTACATCACTCTGTATGTGCCTTTAAATGTCACCAAGTCCTTGGTGAGAGCTCTGCTCTACTTATGACAGATCATACAGACCATCAATCGCTGCTCTGACGCAACTAAGTTAAGATCCAAGTCATGTACTTATAATACTGACACTAGTCAAAATTGCCAATTCTTCACATCAATCCTTATTTGGCGAACTACAGATAAGAGTAAGCAGCACCATATTTGATGTTACAAACTAGAACGATGCAGCTACTAGATGGTAAAAACAATTCGATATGTTCGGCATTTTCAACACAACATACGAATGCAACCAAAACACAGACATACTCAATACACAACTGACATACAGCATGACACCAACATTATGCTCTGCACACAGTGATGCACATTCTTAGTGAGTGAGTGAGTGAGTGCGTAGGGTTTAACATCCCATCCGACACAGTATAGGTCATTTCGGGGATGGCCTTTGCAGGCAAAATTACACATACACACATAATAACAAAACAAAAAGTTTAACCTTTACAGAAAGTTTAACCTTTATAAAACACAAAACACAGAAAAAAATTACCTGAACCTAAAATTGTAAGAAGTGCCAACTATAAATGTGCATATATAATATTAATGGCAATTCTGATAATCTTCCCTGTTATCCCCCAGACAGTCATCAATCTCATAATGTTGTCTACTGTAGGACAGGGGCTGCACATTCACAGACAGATATACCGACCTATTATACTGGTAGGAATTTTAGGTGAAACACTGAAACACAGTATACATTCAAAGTGAATTCAGATGAGAAAAGTGAGCGTGTGCTTTGCTGAATCGCTTAAATAGTGAACCACCCAACACAAATACTTAGTGAGTGATGAGCAAATAATAACAACCGTCAAAAGCACCGTCAACAAGTAAATCCCTTGCTTATGGCCAAGTACTCATGGGTATCACGCAAACAAAAATGAACAAAAAGGTTATGTGACCAATGACTTCGACCTTTAACCTATGACCTCGATACTCAACAGGCTTCTATGATGAGGGTTGTCGACGGCTATGTTCATGCAACATTTCAGCAAGCTAAGTGGGTTCAAAAGTTATCATGTTAACAGAGCGACAATGCTGAAAATACTGCTGTTGCTTTTGTAGCCGCAAAAACATCATGCGACTTACCTACTTCAAATACAGTGGCTTGTTTACAGTCCGAGACTAAATTATCAGTAACACTACATGTAGTTCAGCTACAGCTGCTATTTTCAGCTGTCAAGCGCTGTACACAGACTGGGAACCATCAGGCCACACTTCAAAACTCACTGAGTTAAAGGGGAAGGCCTGCCATGCTAAATTAATTCAAGATGACCTTCAAACTTAAATTTCAACTCAATATGTTCATCCAACATCCACATTTAGGATTCAATGGATTGACAGCTATTGATCTGGTTTCATATGATATTATTATTCAGATTATTCATTATTATTCAGATATAAATGATGGGCATTGACGTTTGACTTAGTCAGAGAATAATCATGAAATTTTCTAGTCGCAGAAGGCGTAGAAAGTGCTGAAGTTTATTGCAGATTATTTGTTGTAATTAGCAGTGACACTCCATCATGTTTGAAAGTATCTGAATAGTTTGCCTGCTTTTGCAGCAATCATTAGTCAGTTAGTGATGATGTCAGTGTTGGAGCACTGCATACGGCAAAAGTCAGCTGCAGACAAAACATTTTTTGGTTAACTTGGAGAGTTGTTCTCACAGATTTTTTGCTTGAAGGACATACTGTGAATTAACAATATTACCAGGCATTATTGTCCAATTGATTATGACTAGCAATTCGCAGCAATTGACCAGGTTTGCTGCAGAAAAGTGTCATTCTTAAAATGGCAGAGCCCCACCATGCGATAAGCCAATTAGACAGCTAAGAAAATTGAAGAGATGGGCTGGGAACTGCTATAGCATTTGCCATACAGTCCAGATTTAGCTCCAAGTAATTTTCATTTGTTTCGACCAGAGTTAATCACTTAGAGGCATTACGTTTAAAAACGACAAAAATGTTCTACAGCATTTTGTCCAGAAATTTCCACAGGTGCCAATAAAAAACTTAATGCTTAGGGTTCCAGCCGACTTGTAAAACAATGTTAACATTGCAGTGAACTGCAGGGAGAATATGTTGTAAAGTAACATAACTGTCAGAAATATGCAATTTACTGTCGTTGTATTAAGGATGTAGTCCTGGAACTTATTGAATGCCCCCCGTAATCAGGTCTGCAACTCTTTTGAAAAATGTTAATAGAAATATAGCTGGAAAAGTCAGCAAACTGGGCATGGCCTAAAATTTCAGGAAAATAAACCCAGCGAGAAAGCAATGGCTTGAGAGAGGGTGGACCACGTGATAGAGTTGACGGGCCAAAAAATGTGAACAAGCCAGGCTAAATAATTCAGACCCTTACACAGCTGAGTTCTATTAGTCTAGTTATTTTCTACAAACTATAAAAAGGCTACTACATCAGCACAGAACCCATTGCCATCAAGTATGCTGTTTATCTGACTGTACATACTAGTGTATATTATACAACACATAAACATTTAAGTTAAGTTATTACTCCAAACTATTTCACTAAAACATGAAAAATATACGAGAGCATGCTCTGTATTAAAATACACAACAGATGCATTTTAAACATTGGGCTCTTTGCCAATCACCTCAATGGGTGAGAGACAATATACCACCTTCATGACTAAGTCACAGCTGTTCAGGCTTACACGTACATAAATGTGTAAATTTTGACTGACAAACTACAGTGTAAATAATAAATATGGCAATGCAAACTGCAAAAAGCAGTGTTAGCAATTACCCCGAAGAACATAACAATAACTTGTTCACATTCCTAGCAAAACACCGGTGGTAAGTTGTAACAATCAAAAAACAAAACACCTGATAAATGTTGGATTTCGCAGGTTCGCTATTGAATCCCGTTATTTTTATCGTATCGGACAAAATTCTGGCACATTACACTGACCTGACATCAGCATGTATTATGTATGAGATCTTCTAAGCATGTATCATGCATTATTGTGACATATGATAAATCTTCTTACATCTAAGTATATCAATATAAGCCGATAAGCCATTTAGAGTGGATTCACAGTAAACTGGAGGCACGGTCACATGAAATCCTGTAGCAGCGACATAACAAGCCATACTGACTACAGTCAGAGATATAATGTGAGAGAGAATTCACGGGTGTAAGCAACTACAAACTGCAACATATAGCTAACATGAAAGACATCAAGTAACACCTAGCATCAATATGAGTGAGAAGGTAGAACTGTGGTCGCTAAGACAGACTATGTGATCAATCCGGCTATTCACTGCAGTGAGCACTAAGGTAATCAGTATCAAAGTAGATAATGATGACAGTTATGTCATCTCGGTAGTGACGTGCGACAGCCGGCGGGAACGTGAGCATCTCTGACACTTTGCGATGCTCAAAGCCGAGGGCATGTCGTATCAGATGTGTTGCACCATTGTTATCAGTCGACTCATGCGCTAGTCCACGCTGGCGCTCATGCAGTATCTGTGCTATCTCACCAAGCGTCATACTCTCATAAGCACCTTTGATGCTCTGACTGCGTGACTGCTTACCCAGCATGTGATCACCTACAATGTCAATGGCCTCCTGGCTTGACATGAGATCCCACAGGCCATCTGTAGCAATCACCATAAAGCGATCCTGTCGCCTCAGCGTGTGGTGTGACACTTCCGGCTGAGCAGTTAAATACGGAGGAGTCTGATAATGAGACGGCACAAAATCTTGGATCCTCGAGCCACTGACAACACTGGCAAGACTCTGGAGATCGGACCGACTCCATTTGAAACGAATGTCTCCGAATGCACGCAGCGGAATAAGAAGACCGAGAAGACGATCGTTCTTGATGATTGAGGACCATTCACTCTTCGGGTGATTCTGCATCACACGTCTCACTTCTCCAGTGTTGTCGACATTCTGGTCTTCTGTGAGCTGCACAGCAGTCCACAGCCCATTTGCACCAAGACGACCAATCACAGCACGACAATCACCAACACTTGCCACGTAAATGTCAAAATCTTTTATGTGTGCAACACATGTGCACGCACCAGACATTGCCACCTGCAACAGGTCAGTGTCCACCGCACGAGCCGATGGCAGAGCTTCCTGTGAGATGTCCCCATCAAGGCGTAGAAATGCAGCAGTCAGCTGCTCAACAATGGAACTCGGCAACTGTACGTCGTCTCCACTGAATGACAGAGTCTCTGTAACATAGCGCTGGAGGCCTTGGACGTAGATGTGCAGCAAGTCTTCACTCACATAGTCTTCACGAAATCGGTATTTGTTGACCAGCTGTGGAGGACTTTCGGATCGCATCAGCTGCGAGTACTGTTCAAACTCATCAGTTGACAACAGAGACACTGCTATGTAGCTAAAGAGACGCTCACTAAGCGACTGAGCACAGGCTGACCCCGCATGACCGTCAAAGACCCCAAACAAGCCACCGCCTGTCTGCACAAGTTCAGCTGCTGCACGACGATCTTCTGTCGGATTGTTTGATGCAAGCAGGTTGCTGTCAAAAAACTTGACAGGCCCAATGCCAACTACAGACGACTCCAACTGTGTCAAAATGCTTGTAACTTGTGATGGTGACAGCATTGGAACATAACCCCGATTTTCTGGCAGAGTCAAACGCTGAGGAAAAATGTCTTCTTGTGGTTTGCCGGCACGGTTGTAATGGTACCCTCGAATCACACAAGCTGTGTTTTTCTGAGGCACATTTCGACGAAACAGTTTGTTCACTTTCCACAGATATGATCGTGACACATTCCATTTTGAACCCACAGCCATAGACATTCAGTCAGCTACAAACACATTTACACCACGTAACTACAATAGCTGCTTTGCAGAACAGAAAACTAGAAAGCTTCTAAGTTCTTATACAAATATACAAAACAGAACTCACATATATGTCCTGCGGTCTTCCTACAAAGTCCCGGCTGATCAGATCTGCCAAATTATGGCTTTTCGCCCCCTGGCTGATTTGCCCCCTGGCTCTTGGCTCTTTCGCCTCCTGGGTTTTTCGCCACCTGTCACTTTTGCCCCTGGCTGATTCGCCCCCGGTGCCTGGCTGAATTGCCTCCTGGCTTGCTCGCTCCCTGGCTGATTCACCCCTCACCTTGGATGATTCGCCCCCTTGCTTGTTCGCCCCCTTGCTTGTTCGCCCCTGGCTCATTCGCCCTCTCAGCTTAAACGATTTAACCCCTGTTGAGTAATATATTGGTCCAATGTAGGCTAATATTTTCTGTTTTGTTTTGTTTACAGAATCAGAACCTCTACAATGTATCATCACTCAACTGATTAACAGGCCTAATTATTTCAGTTAACATTATACGTGACAAAAATTCTTGGCCTAATAAGTGATCACTGCACGAAAATGGAAAGCAGTCATCTCAGACTCCATAGCAGAGGTGTTGTGGAGTAAAAAAAGTAACTACAATTTTCCGACTGACACGATTGCAAATTTCTGATATAGCCTATTTCTGGCAGAGATCCGTGCTAATTTCTGCATCAATTTCAATCGTTTTCTCCCCCAAAAAGCAATTTTTCCCGCAAATATCTCATTTTTTAACAACAAAGATACCATACCTAAAACGCTAAAGACCAAATGTCAGTCTACTGCATGGGTGGTGCATGTGCGTCGAGTGGCCTTCCTTTGAAATGAATTCTTACACTACAGGGTCTAGGCCTAATAACCACTACTGCATGATGACAAAGGTCTAAATCTATAAACAACGTCCCACAGCACTGTAAACATTACAGTGCGATAAAATGATGTAAAAAGTAAATAAGATCTCCAAATCTCTGTAGTGTATAATGAAACATAATGATGTCTATACAGTTGAACAATTGTTTATTTTTGATCATGCTACAAACTGTCTAAACATTCAATTGCATATTATAGCATATACATCTTGCAGTTTATCGCCCTTATATTACTCAATACTGAATTGCCAGTATTCAACTGAGGCGAATCGTCCAAGCTAAGAGGCGAATGAGCCAGAGGGCGAATGAGTCAGAGGGCAAATCGTCCAAAGCAAGGGGGCAAATCAGTCAGGAAGTGAAACTGCAAAGGGACGAAAAAGCCAGACACCGATCCGCCAGACCCAGCAAACTGCACCGACCCCAATGGACCTTACCCTACAGTATGACAATCGAAAAATGACTGAAGTAAACACAACTAAAATAAGAAAAAAACTGAAAAGGTAAGAAATAAAGAATAATAATGAAAACTAAAACTCAGAAAAAACTGACAAGAGTAAACATAAAAAAACCGTGAGCAGGTCCGAATAGCCGTGGAGTCAGTCCGAGGGGGGTGCCAGATGTCTATGGAGGATACGATTTGAGAAAAAGAAAAGTTCTGAGATTGGAATGAAAGAATGATGGGGTGATGGAAGAATAAGCTTTGCACTAAAGCCTACTCATTTGTGAGACTGTTCCTCTTACATATATGGTGAATACTCGTCTTCACTGTTGAAATATTTAGCACATGTGTACGAAAAATAATAAAACACCCTATTTTGTACAAAATATCTCTTATTGACAACACGCATACGGCACTGTGCCAAATAGCATTTAAGTGTTGAATACGCTGATTAAGTAAGTAAAATGAAACACCGATCGCGTTTTAGACAATGTAGGAAACAGAATTTGACTGCATCGGAAATCGTCAATTTATTATTGATTCTGTACAGAGGTATAGTAATAGTAATTGAATCTTTTACCGCAGTAGTATTAGAAATAAAAAAAACGATATATTGTTCGGTGATAGACATTAGAAGTTATTGGCATCGCAAAATAATGGTGGACGACATTGGTGGTGGCGTATGGTCATCAGAGATGTGCGGACTGCGGGGCGATATAGACCATCAGCTAATATGACTTGAAGTACGAGATTATCCGCACCACGATCTAATTAGTTCTTGATTTAGTACTAGGCCCCAGTGATACAGATCTGGGTTTATGTTGTAGTTTAACCTGTGCGTTTAAGAGCAATTTGCACATTAATTCATCAAAATTTTTGCCAAGGTTTGGTTACTTACTGACTATTTACATTCATTTTTCCATAGAGAAGACGACCTTTATCTATATTTTAATGTTTTGTTTACAAATGCAAATACTGTCGACAGTATGTTTTCCTGAGAGTTTTACACAAATGTACGTGATTGGGAGACTTAGTAATGTGTTTTTTACTGTTGGCGGATGTTTATTTACAACCGGTTCGGTGCAAGTCGATTCGACCGACGATACATTAGATTAGCCAGAACTTCTTACAAATGTGAAAATAACGATTATGTTTTTGCGCACCAAAGCTAGCTTTGCACGTCTTAACCATAGTCTGGGCGTCCGTCCGTCCGTCTGTCTGTCACACTCTTGATCTGTATCAAAACGGTGCGAGCTAAGATCACAAAATCTTCACCGTGGGCTGCCCCAAGGTCTCTAGTTTATAGTGACAAAATTTCATACGACTGGGTGCAGGGGTTCCCCTTGAACGAGGGCGTCAAAGAGGGGTACCCCCTTAAAAAGACGTCATTTTGCCGTTGTTGGCTCGAGTAATGTGAAAAACGGTTGCAGATAGGTACATACATGCTGCTTATCATAACAGGCACTGGTGACAGGCTTTTTGGATTTATCAACATTGATGACCTTGAACGACCTTGAACCCTTCAGAAAGAGGTTTTTAGTGAATTTTTTGCAATTATTGGATGCAGCGCACATTTCAACACTGAATTGCGACGAAATGGCTGGAGATAGAGCAAGACAACCTGCGTATGAAATTTTCAGCATTTAACGTAGATTGTAGCAGTCCAAGTCCCGACCCCCTAGGTTCAAGGAGGCCGGCGCAGGTGGGCGTCAAAGACAGCTACCCCCCCTAAAAAGTGGTTATTTTACCGCAATTATCTCGTGTAGCGTGTACACGGTTGCAGATAGGTACAGACATGCTGTTTATTATTA
>Ga0209367_1007455_pt1 | contig 15077 bp, 14 predicted proteins | sample WorMetLIZISLAND2_FD_187412 | JGI IMG/M metagenome (GOLD analysis project Ga0209367, IMG submission 187412) | Marine gutless worms symbiont microbial communities from Max Planck institute for Marine Microbiology, Germany - Olavius geniculatus... ... | reverse complement strand
TTCTATATTAGACAGGCAGGGCCCCTCAAACGTCGCGAGGCCTGTGATAACTTATCCCCCTACTCTCCCTCTCGACGGGACTGGGTGCGTTAATTTACGCGTTAATTAATGCATTAAAAAAATTAACACCTTGACAGCTCTAGTTCTCACTCAAGTAAGTTTTTGACAAAAAAAAATGATGTAAATTTAGATCAAAAATGACATTTACAAAACTGAATTTCAAAGACAACACCAGCTAAACAAGATCACGTTGTGGCAGCATTTAGCACAGCAACAGAAAATTGCAATGCCTTGAAAACTATGCTAAGGTCAGTTTCGGCAAACACAGACTGAAACAAATAGCAGAGACAAAAATGTCTAAACTTTGTATGCACTGTGACTGAAAGATGGCGCCACCGCCAGTCCTGTTCCTCCCAAAATGTCATGAGGACATAGACCCAGTTCGGGAAACACATCTTCTCCATCTGCAGTCCACGTATCTGAAACCAGATTCCCGAAATGCCAGGGGCCTTCGTGCTGCTCAAGACTTATCTGTTTCGACAGTTGATCTAGACACTGTAATACACTATAGGCCTCAAGGCTGTAAATAGGCGGTTGGGTAGCATTTCGCCTAATCACATTTCGCCTAATCGCATTTCGCCTAACCTTTTTTTTGATAGGTGGACCAACAACAACGACTTGCTTCGTCATTTTTTGCTTCTTTGACAAGCTTTGTTTTGTCGTTCATCATTTTTTCTGTACCATTTTTTTGGCCGACCGTAAGTAAGTATACGACAGGTGTCGTCTCATTTTGCCTAATCTCATTTCGCGTCGTATACTTACCCTAACCCTAACCCTCACCCTAACCCTAACCCTAACCCTAACCCTAACTCTAACCCTAACCCCAACCCTAACCCTAGTTCGATTTCGGTTGGGGCTCTGCAGTAGACCCAACTGGGGAAGCGATTAGGCGAAATGAGATTAGGCGAAATGCTACGACACCAAATAGGCCACTATGACAAAAACTGATTATACTCAGTTCGAAATAAAACGACTAACAGATGTGCATAATGTTTCCGAGCTTGGGTGCCCAACAAGTATCAGAACTATGACCACGATATCCGCAGACAATACCAAAGCACAATAACAGCAGTAACGGCAACGTATATAATAATGCTTAATAATAACATCAAATCAATAAATCATCATAAAGTTCTGTTTAAGAAAAGCAAAAGCCACAGTCTGCAAGCAATACTTTCTAAATATCAATTTCAAAACAGAGAATGTGCGACGATGTGCCTATGACAAAAACAACCAGTTTGCATTACAAAACATTTGTACAACTACGGAGTTAATCAATTCTCGAAAATAACAGCCACAGCTATTACTCTGGGGACTGTTAACAATACAAAATAGAACAGCCGTGTTAGTGGTATAAGACAAAGAGTAAATCACTCCGAAATATAACGCTAGAACAACAGGAAAAGACATAAACAGATGCAGAACTCTGCAGATGACTGCTGTTAGGCCGACCAAATAGGGGAAGCAAATTTCTATGGTATGGTAAACGGGTAATTAAATTAAAATTTTCACCAATGCAATGAAAGCAAAATCTTGGGAGCCCTAGTCACCAAACAGAGCACTGTGGTCTCTCTAAGCTCAGATATGACTAACTGCCGGAAAGAACCCAGCACAAGCTAAGCACCTAACTCCACGTATTGCCAAACCGACACCGCATCGTGTACGTAGAAATAAAACGAACGTAGCGACGAGCGGGCATAACACACAATATCACCTTGCACAAACAGTCACCAGCATGCACGAGAGAAAGACAGAAAGCGTCAAGTAAGTAAACACGTACATAATAAGTAAGTAACGACAACAGGATCCGATAATAAGACACCGATCCGACACCACAACGTACAGTAGAGGCTGTTGGACCCCCGGCCAAAATATTAGGCTTCAAATAACTAATGTTTTTATCTCTTCAGAAAATTAAACCGCTGATAATCTGAATAATAACCCGGCAGGCACAAGGACTATTTTCATAATTTTGCAATAAAATACTACAATAATGCAATAAATAATAGTTAATACGAAGCTAGCTAGATAACCAAGCAGCAACTTGTCTTTGAATAGCTACAAGATAAAGTGCACATACTGACAAGGCGAACTGTGCACAAGCTAACTCAATCAAATGGACATGTGATAAGTTAAGGTGAGCAAATTAATCTCAGTATAATGCGCGGAAAGTCTGTCTGCCTGTCTGTCTGTCCGCCCCCCTCTACGCCTGTTACACGGTTGCGAACCCCGACCGCGGCGTTAGAGTCCGTGGGCCTTAGGTACGTGCCCCCACCTGCCCCCACGGGCAGCTAAGGGGCGGGGGTTGAGTTGCCGGGTCTTCTTTCCCCGCTGATTCTGTCAAGTTCGTCAGTATAGTGCTCAGCTTCGTGGCGACATCTGGTGGATGACGGCCACTTAAAGGTCCAAGCCTAAGGCATTAAGGACGGCCATGAATTTCATAGTCTCTGCGACCTGCGTCGGTGTCACAAAATAGCATAGCCCCCCCCTTAAAATGTCGCCCCCTTGGTAAGATAGAATCGTCCCGAGAGCGAGGTTTGCAGCGAAAAAAACCCTCCCATTTGCTTGAAAATTTGCCCCCACCCAATAAAATAACATCGCCTCCCTGATTAAATCGCCCTCCCTCTGCATTTTGCTTTCAAGTCTAATTGCGCACACAAACAGCAAGTATGTTACGGGACATTCAACATGCAGGTTTTGAATGTTTGATGATGCTGAAATGTGAAATGACTTTATGGCGCTGGCAGCCGCCAGATGAAGCTCTTTATACCTAATCGTCGGCGGTCGTGTTACCTTGGCGCGCATTAATGACCAAACTCTTGCGTGCATTCATTTCGCTAGTAAAGTACCCAGTGTTGTAGCCCGTGGCCAGCCTTAATGCCTTAGGCTGCGATCTTTAAGTTTCCGTCATTCACCAGATATCGCCACGAAGCTGAGCACTACTGACGAACTTGACAGAATCAACGGGGAAAGAAGACTCGACAACTCAACCCCCACCCCCTCAAGCTGCCCGTGGGGGCACGTGTGAGGGGTACTTTGCTAGTACGGTCTAATAATTGTTTGTGACGCATCAAATACTATCAAGCACTAATAGTGAACTCCACTTCAGTGCCGTGTGTACACTCATTATTGTCATCCAAAGTCAAAGCCATCTTTGTTTCGTTATAAAGTCTGCTTTTCCACTGACGTAATCTCATTAACTGAGCGTATTTACGGCAATAATGCAATCTTTATCAGCTCTTTGTCTAGAACGACAACGCAAGCCTGTAGTAAAGTGGGCTCCTGTGGCCCGGATATTAAGAGTCGAGCAACAAGAGTGCTATCTATCTTTCTCGTACGTAAAACAACATCGGTACCAAACTTCCCCCTATGCCGCCAGCCTAGCACGACTTGACCAGAAACTGCTCGGTCAAACAAAACAAATCCAGCAATTTTCACTCTTTTGGGGGGAGCAGGTCTAACCCGGAGTTACTCCAGAATAATTGGTCAGTTATACAGAAAGGGTAGCAGTAGTACAGCAGCAACAAAAGTATTTAGATGACTATATACTGGGAAAAAGTCGTACCTTGGTGTTGGCGAAGAGAAGACCGATTCCTTCCATACAGACTTGCAGCAGGCCGCCCTGGCCGGACTTAAGATCCTGGACAGGAAACTCACTCTCGAGCTTCAGACCTGCAAACGGACAGCACAACCGAAACGTTAAAAGCCATCCACAGCGAAAAATGTATTTTTTTCTGGCAAAATAACATTTCATAATTTTCCGGCAAAGTTAGAAATTTCCTTCGCCAACCGCGAAGCCATATGGCATCTGTATGGATGTCATACATAGGAGATTCTCATAAAAGTTACATGCAGAACCCATATGGAAATCAATCTGACATTTGCTATAATTATACAGGTGTAGGGTGAACAGGGTGCGGTCAAAAAAGTAACCCCCTAAAGTTTTTCGCTGTTTTCTAAGCAACTGTTTGGAATTTTAATTTGAAATTTTACACGTCTTTATTTATTGAAACCTTCTACATCTAGCAGCCAAGTAAAATTTGATTATGTTGAAAAACGACAAAGTTATAGATTTTTTAACATGACCGCCTACCGATTTTTCAACATTCAAAAATATTCCGGCTACAACACTAATTTAATAACATCGTTGATACAACACAGTTAAATAATGATCAGATGCCAGAATTACATTGTCACTGCGAATGTTCGAAGTGTCCACCAACAGCTCCAAGCTCCAACACAAGCCTTCAGTCACTTAATTTGAGAAATCTTTTACAACCTTGTCGATCGGTCCTTCTGGTAGGTTGCCCCGGATAACCTGAAACGCTTCCTTGAGTTTGGCGCGTTTTCAGCTTAGTTTTAAGCGTGCAGTAAGCCCCCAACATTGCACCACATACGGGACAGTCCATTGGGTTTATATTCAAGGAATTTGGATGCAATTGGTCTTTTGTGATGAAATCTAAACAGCTGGCCCACAGCCAGTTCTGTGCGCTGCGTGCTGTGTGCTGGCGTGCCGTCCTGCTGGAAGACGAATCCGGTGGGCAGCCGACGATTGCTTTAAAGGAAGGATAATTTAGTGATAATTTATGAACAAAATAATTTACTGTTTATCAATACGTTATCGTTACGTCATCGGCAGTAACGTGGTAACCAGTTTTTGAAAATTAAATAGAATTTTTAGCTTAAACATTGTTTAATGCTGAAAAATCGGTAGGCGGTCATGTTAAAAAGTCTATAACTTTGTCGTTTTTTTCTACAGAATACCTTTTCACTTGGCAGTAAAATGTAAGACGTTTCAGTAAATAATCCTGTAAAATTTCAGTTAAAATTCTAAACGGTTGCTGAGAAAACAGCAAAAAAACTTTAGAGGGCTACTTTTTTTGCCCCACCCTGTATATCATAAAGATGGCACAGCATGTCTGACTGCAACGATGAATAACTGATTATTTTCTGAAACATCTTCCAGTTTTTAAAAAATTCTCTTCTCTTGGTCACATCTTATGCAGAACTTGCCACTTTTTCCATAGCAGTGGTTGTACTCATTATGCCTACCATGGATGGATGGCCAGACTGAGTTGGGCTCGGTGGCTTGGTGGAATATGATCGCCCATCTTGGTACTAATCCAGGTCGATGTGGAGTAAGTGAGTGAGTGAGTAGGGTTTAACGTCCCACCCGACACCGTATAGGTCATTTTGGGGATGGCCTTTCCAGGCGGAATGCACACAAACACAAAATAACGAAACAGTAATTTTAACGTTTACAGAAACACAAAACACAAGATACAAAAAACAAGCTAAAACTAAAATTGTAAGAACTCCATTATACGCATGCATATGTAATTAACATAATGGTAGTTCTAATAATCTTCCCTGTTATCCTCCAGACGGACATCAATGTGATAATGCTGTCTATTGGAGCACAGGGGGAATCCTCCAGACTCGATGTGGAGTAAGTTCACTGATGCAACCAATAATGTTACAACTGAGCTAAGCTGCCATGTAAGTAAGTAAGTAAATTGCGTCAACTCACCGGCAACTCGGCTGCTGTTTCTACTTGCTGCTTTGTCCATAGAATCTTTAACACAAGTGTACAGCTCCTTACACTGTGGAAACAACCAAAATACAAACCTGTGGACCAATTTCAATGCCATTCTGATCAATTTTCATCAGCACAAATTACTACCCGTGACAGCTTCAGACTAATGTTTAACAGCTGACTGCAGCTAGTTACTCCTTCATTCTTCTTCTCCATTTCTTTAAAATGCTTGCATAAATGGACATGCCGAGAAATATTTTTTAAAAATTTACTTTCTCAAAATAAATCAATTTGCATGATTAGCTTAGAGGCTGTCTATGCGTCACTCTAAAGTTCTGCAGACAAGTGAGCCAACGTCATATGACCGACTGTTTTTGGCTGTTAATAAAACGCATCATGAACCAACCACATTTTAAGGCGACGCCAAGTCTGTTAGCCACGGGACTGAAATAAACTAAAGAGTAAGATCCAAACTCTGCTACTTTTTTCTGTGGACTTGTTGTACAGCATGTTGCACGGTTCGCGCACACGTTATTTCTGCGTAATGGAATATGGGCTTTAGTGATGGCTGATAAGCAATATGGAGAGCACGAATCTGAAGCTAAATCCGAGACAGCCAGTCTCGCACCCACTTAACGACACTCAGCACTTCACAGAGTCTCAACCGTACCAAAGTATAAAATCTCACTAATACCCACACACAATGACAATACAAACAAGAAATTTGAGCAAAGCTCACGAGAAGCGTGAAAGCCTATAGCATTTCCAGTTCAGTAGTTATAGTTTTGAAAATCGCATATCATTTGGACTCGGCCCATCGGGACCATAATACACAATGGCCATAGGTGCGTGTGGCGTTGGCGACGGTGGCGCCACCTTGTGAATGATATAGACTCTCAGAGGCGAAAATGGCCAAAAAATCCATAAAACCCCCTATTTTGGCGTTCAATGTCATCCAAGGTCATTGAATTCGGCGCTAATCGAAAGCCAGTATACGATTTCCTATTAGTGATTAATAGTAACCTAGGCCTTATCTCGCACCGCTACTGAGATACAGTGAGTTATTGGCCGAAAATCGCAAATTTTGACCACCCCTCTCTCATTTAGAGCCCTCGTTTGGGGTGATCCCCTTTGAATTTATGGAAAAGCTTTATGGTTCCTAAAACTAGAGTCTTCTGGGCAGCCGATGGTGAAAATTTGGAGATCCTAGCTTGGACCGTTTTTGCCTGATCCACCCATGTGACATATGAACGGACGGACGGACCGACGGACGGACAGACAGACGGACGGACAGAATTGCGATGGCTAAGACGCGCTGAAAGCAGTAGCTGCTTTCGCGCGTAAAAACTGCACTAAGACTGCAATAGAACTCGGAAACTCGGACCTTTTTAGTGTAGAATTTGTTTAGCTGAGTCCTGCTCTCATGCTTGCGCCAGAGACACAGAACCTTTGTCTTGGGACAGTAGGTCATGTTGACGAGCTTCTCGTACCACCAGCGCTCACAGATAGCACCAGTTACACTCCGCAGGATCAGGCAGTCATCACACACCTGCGAAGGCAACAATAACTTAAAAATAAACGATACTCTGACGTCTGGTCATGTTTTCCTTGGAGCAGAACTAGAAACTGCATTAAGACAATAAACAATAACAAAGCTAAGACCACAATGTTAAGCAACGGGTAATAGTGTGACATCTCCATACTATCATACGTGAAGCTAGAAAGCAGTCAGAGCCCGCACACCTCCGCCAAGGCAATGTTGTTCGTTAGGTGGCAGCACCATCTTCGGTTTGTCAGCGGTTTCCCTTATGTCCCACTGAAAGCAATGGTAACGAAAATTTCAAAGTGATCCAGAATCCAGGATTCCTTTCGGATCACCCCCAAAATTGAATCACTGGTAGTTGTTGCCATTCCCGACATTCCCAGAAAATTTCAGAAAGATCCGTCGATAATTTTTGGAGTTATCTTGCTAACAGACAGACAGACAAACAAAGTCCGGCAAAAACATTACGTCCTTGGCGGAGATAATAAACACACAGAAAACAACTTGCCCAGAGTTGACGTCCGGCAGCGGTGTGACCTAAACGCAAACGCACTACCTGGTCCCAAGTCCGTTTCTGGACCAACCAAGACAGACAGACAGACATATAGACATACTGACAGATCGGCAAAGAAACATAAGGCGGGGAAATAGACAAACAGATTGGGGACAGTCAGCAGTAAGCAGACCTCCATAAAGAGCATATCTCCAGTGTTGTCAGCGCCCCAGTGGACAGTAAAAGACTGCTTCTGCATCAGGCGACTTCCTAACGGCTTCAGATCAATGTCGTTGCCATGCTGCATCCAAACAATGTTGCAACGCATTACGAAACAATTTCTTAAACGTACAGCTGCTAGAGAACACCTGCAACTGCTGTCTGCTTGCGTATATCTTTCAACCAGTCGATTTCTCAAACATGTTCGTACACAACGCAGCTGCTGAAGCTTGCTTCGAAATACACTTTTCAGACGTGGATTATGTCCCAAAACTGACTGCTGATGACGCTCTGCACAAGACTCAAATGGCACACCATCTAGCTCAAGATATAATGGGAAAGGCCTCCAAGAAGAATGGGAAAAGAAAAGAAATGGAAGGTGAAAAAAAAGAAACAGAGATCCTAATAACTGAAAACCTATGAAAACCCCAACCAAAAGCCATGGAAATAGGGGGGGGGGTTAAAAACCTGGGTGTTACCCAAAACTAAAGCCATCAAACTAACGCATTAACTTAACACGTTAAAAAATTAACATGCGTAAAAAAATCAACATACGCAACTACGCGTTAATGCCACTAAAAAATTAAAGCCTTGACAGCACTACCCAAAACCCCCCAAAAAACTCTCCAAGGTGGGCTTTTAAAAAGAGTTCTTCAAACCTGGTTAAAACAAGTGATGGTAACATGGTGTTTAAGCTACCAGGTTTCCGATCTGGTCGAGCAGCTGGTTGAGTTCCTGGCTGCAGGCGAGACCGATGTGACATTTGCCGAGCAGTCGTCGAGCCTTGCGCCGGACCTCATTCTTGTTGACGCGCATCATCACCATGAATGCTATCTGGTTGTAGAGCATCACTCCGAGCAGGTGGTCTTCATCCATTTCCAGACGCTTCTTCTCCGACTCACCCAATGACTTGTACCTGGTCCGTCCGGCAACGGCAATGCTCAAATAAGTTACAATAAATTCATCAAAATTACAACCTTTTATTAAATTGTTTTTGTTGACGTTTGGCAACCGCTGCTGCCTTCGTCGAAATGACTGTCCACCAGGTGTCGCTGCAGCAAACAGTAAGTAATCATAGATGTGTGGAAGTTGGTAGGACCCCTCGTCTCGGTTCATCGACTTGTCTTGATCTTTTCTGATCTTTTCCGCTCCCCTGATCCACCGGTCTGTTCTGTTGCTTTCTCTGTCGATCACCTTGGCGCGGTCCCAGTCTATGACGTGGTTCAAAGAGATGGCGTCGTCTGTGTTCTGCTCTGTTGCGGCAGATTTACCGGTGCTTCGTGTGTATGCACTCACATCACGTTGTGTGACTTCCTGTTGGTGTTCCTGAAGATGTACACCCAAAGCTCTGCCTGTTTCTCCAACGTAAGTTTTGTTACAGTTTTTACACGGTATTTTATACACAGGTGTCTTGTCTGCGCTGTTGTTGTCTTGCCAAGTGCTATGTTTACTATTATTACTCAGTATGTATGTCAGTGTTTTTCAACCTTTTTGCTGCCGCAGAACCCTAAACAAGCGTGAAGGTCACTCACGGAACCCCATGCACTGATCCGTGAGTCCAACGACGTATGCGAGGTTGAAGCTACAGGGTGTCTACAGACTCATTTCCCTAGCAGAGCAAACCCCTTGTGAGGACGACAAAGCAAGCAAAGATGACCAATATTAAAATTGACCACATTAACAGGTAGCAGTATGTTACTGTATTTAACGTAACACGACTGGCGAGGCGGTCGTCGACGGCCTCTTTGCCCCCGCCATACCAACTAAAAAAATTTATCACGTGGACGTTTTCGTTAAAGATACCGTACGTGTCTTTTTAATTTTCCTTAGCATAGTGTTCAAAGAATTGAATGCATTAAGTAAATGGTCAAACGATTTCGTAACCATAGGCCTAACCCTAATCAGTGCGTTTTTTTTCTTTTCTTCATCTTTAATGCACTTATCTTCGGAGTTGAGTAGCCCAATGTCGTGCATAGAAAGCCTACGCTCCTAAAAATGCAAATACGCCAAGACTACTAACAGCAAAAATGATTTTACAGAGGTGGTCTATGCAAAAATAAATGTGTTGAAGCGCAATTTTGAGCAAAATATTTCACGATGAGTATTTCTACAACATTGTTCGGCGAGATTTCGCATGGGATTACTGGCCAGCTGCAGAACCCTTGGCAGATGGTCGCGGAACCCCGGTTGAAAGTCACTGATGTAGGTGAATTCGTAAAATGCACATGTCACACGATGTCAGCTGGTCTGACCAAATCTGAATCTCCTACTGCTACCGGTACTTACTTTGTGTTGCTAGGAAACAAGCACGTTCTATGAAGTGCTGGGTAAAAGCATTTTTAAAATACCTCGTCCGGCAACGACAATGTTCAACAGTTGCTGAACACAATGTTCACTAAGTGCTGCTAATCACTAAAGAAACAAGAGGGTGTGGCCGTTGAGGGGTCGCCCGCTATGGGGCCGTCCTTGCAGTTGAGTACATGTGTATGTAACAGGCCGTATTCACGGGCGCCACCCGGTGAATCGTTCGCGATGGCAGAGTAGCATTCCGCTCACGCTCGTGCTATACCTCACGTTACTGGGTGAATGCCCCTTGGAACCAGTAACAGAATGTGTTGCCATTTCACTTATATACGCGAATCAACCAATCAGCATCTAGAAATTCTGATAATAAGGCTTACATTGACACAACTACTGTGTCCTGTGACCTTGACCTCTGATCCCTTGACCTTGAAATTGGTCCACGGGGTGCTGGTGTCATAGGGACCCCTCCTACCAAGTTTGGTATTCGTAGGCCTTTTCGTTTTCCCTTTAGGTGGAGGCACGGGACAGACAGACGGACAGACGAACAGACAGACAGACAGACGGACAGGATCAACACATGATGGGGCCTCTTTCTAGGAAGGATGGCCCAATAATAAGCAAATTTATAGAGAGCATGCAATGTCGGCAAAAAGCTCACCACCTCTGAATCTACTGCTGGTAATTACACTATGCTGGGCCTCATTAGTAGCTTACCTGAATGGATAATCCATGGACAGGTAAACCATCCTACTATATAACCAGCCAGCTGGCAGCTAATTGCGTTGTTGGCGAAAAATCCCCATAACTTCGCTGCCTGTTGTCCAATCAACTTGATACTTTGCAGGTGGCGTAAGGATCCCTTGCCACCATGCCCCGGGTGACCTCGTTACCATGGCAACGGCCGTTCCCTCCGTCTGTCCGTCCGTCCGTCCTTCGCGATGCTCCACTTAGCGTGAAAACGGAATAGCCTAAGAAGACCGAACACGGTAGGAAGGGTTTCGTGCCCTCTACCGCAGGAACAAACAGACCTAGAAAGCCCCAAAATAGCATGCAGGTACTCAACTGCAAGGACGGCCCCATAGCGGGCGGCCCCTCAAAGGCCACATCCTCTTGTTAGTTAAGTGATTCAACCTGTGAGTCTGTTCGAAGATGGACAACAGTATGTTTCATCACCAACCTTTCCATCATTTCCGTCGGTCCCTGATCCATGCCGATGATGTCACGTTCCTGGGCCACGGCATCCAGGAACACGTCCTCCCAGAACTGAATCTGATCCCATAGTGGCGACCGGTCTTTATCTGACACATAAACGCCCGACGGTTATCAAATCAACACTTTTTCAAATTTAGACGGACAACTTAATCTTTTTCTTATAGCGTACGTCATTGTTTTAGCAGTTTGGCTTAGTTGGAAACATCGTTAGTTATATCAACAAGGTTAATCAACACCGGGCCTGGTTAGCACCTGGATGGATGGGATGACTGTAGAGCAACCTTTATGCTGCAGCGGAACCCTGTATAAAGTGTCAAAATCACTCACGGAACCCCATGGCATGCAATGATCCGTGAGTCTAATGGCGTAGGCAAAGTGGAATTTTCGGGGTGTCTGGGGAAAGATGTCCCCAGCGGAGCCGAGAGGCAGAAAACCTGTGGAAGTCTGGGGCAAAACCCTGAAATGCTGACGATAAAGCAGCAGGCAAAAGACGTGTTTTAATTTTACCGTATTAGATAATATTATTTAGCATTTTTATTTCACTCGTAACCAAAAACACTTTACGAAGCGGTCGCCAATGGCCCAAAAATTATCATTGGATATTTTACCTTTTTCACGCCCATGGACAGCTCAGGGGGTCTGGACCCCCAGCCAGTTGCGCTAATGGGCGAAGCTTTTTGAATGTTTTAAAAAATGAAAACCTTTCAATAAATGGACACACAATTCCTTAACACTGACACTAATAAGTTAGTGTTTGGTGTTCAATGCAAATATTCCAACATTGTTGATAAGAAGAACAATATTCAACACTGTATGCAAAAGTGGACGGCTAGAAGTGCTACTTTGGAACTAAGCATATTCGGTGCGTATTACTTCAATCTGTGGCTTGATCTGGCGTAATTTTGCACACTAGATTATTTTTTTGTTTTTTTTTACTGATGAGCCGCGGAACCCTTGGCAGATGCTCGCGGAACCCTGGGGTTCCATGAACCCCGGTTGAAAATCACTGCTGTAGAGTGTTGACAGGCGAATAAATGCACTAGTTATGTAACCAGCCACCCAGGGGGTCAACTCAGCCTGGCCACCCCTCCATGAATAAGTGCAACGAGTACCAGTGAAAGCTGGGACCTAATGCACCTGATGCACCAGCCCCATATTGGTGATTTTGCAATGTAAACTGGTGTCTGGCTGAGGGCTAAGGAAACAGAGATCAGTGCCATCCTATAGGCCTTACGGCTCGGGAAGGACTTCGCGTTCACGTTCACGTGAAATGTAAGGCGGCCTAATGCCATCGGTGAATACGAGTCATTGTGCAACATATGGACTATGGAGCAATAAAAGTGCTCAGTGACTTTCAGCAGAGACCAGAAAATGTTCCAAAAATGTAGCTGCAATTGTCAAAACAACAACAGGTTGGTAAATAAAGGTTACGATATGATAAATTTTTATATCTTATTTGCTACAAAAGTTGTTTTTAAACCCAGACATCATTTATCAAACAAGTTCAAATGCCTGACACCATCAAGAAAAATGGCTTAATTGGCATAACAAACATCCTAGCACAAAATATTGTGCATTCTTACGATATTCCACTAATGATGCCAGAGCGGTAACTAGATGAACCAAGATAGCGACAGTGATAGAATGAGTAGTTTGCTGCTAATGGCATGTCAACACAAATTAGGCCAATCGGCACCACAAATGGTTGAAAGATAGCGAGAGATATCGAACCGATGAAACACTCAAAGAGATAGTTCTGGTTGCTCTCCTGCACGGGACTACCAACGATGTTGAGCAGATGTCCGTCTCGGTAACGGTATCCAGCGCTCAGGTGGCTCTTCGTGCTGAATATGCTGCCCACACGCTTCCTCCTGCCTTGACTTGTCTATCATAAAACCATACGCAAGCTCACATCGGTTAGTTCGTTGATGTTTGAATAATGATCACGAGTTTGCTGTCAAGTGGTTAAGGCTGCATTCACATAAACATGAGTACGAGTCCGGCACTGTACGGACTCCCGTATACGAGTTCCGGCAAACACAAGTTTGCGTGTATTTCAATGGCGGCCGTTCACATACATACGAGTACGGGTTACTTGTAAATTTCACTCGTACGAGTAGTTTCTGTGCAGGTCGTGTTTTTGTCCAACTCGTAAAAAGTAAACTACTCGTAAATAGCGTTAATATAATTTATAAAAAAACGCGCCGCATACTTGACGTCAGAACTGGCGTCATCGTAAAACTGTTCATCGTTAGAGATGTGCAGTTTGTAAAAATAGTAACTTTGTAGTGGAATATCGTTGTTTTAATGGCAAAGCATTTCTTCGATTCGATTTTATTCAACGTGGCCGACATGCGTTAAGTTATGTGCTTGTACAAGTGACCGTGAACACTTCACTCATACGAGAGAAGCTTCTACGGGCCATACACGGAAACCCAGACCCATACTCGTACTCGTGTCTATGCGAACGCAGCCTAATGCTTGGATGGCTGACTCTCTGCAGACAGGTAAACCATCATAATATATATTTAGTAGGGCTGGTAACGATTAAATTTTTTTAATAGTTAACTTTTTGAAATTTAACAATTAATTAATCGGTAATTTTAGTTAAAATTCAGTCATTGAAAATGCGTTGTTTAAACCATAATATCAATAAAAAAAGTCACTGTAGTCACATGCACTGAAAGTGTTAATAAATTAAGAACCTTTTAGGTTTTTAATGTTAATGACACCAGTCCCAGAGACAAACAAGCATGTTCACGGTTGATGGATCCAGCGACGAACGTCTCTTGTTGACGATGTATCCGGCAGAACCATTAATCGTTAAAAATAAAATTAATCGTTAATTTTCTCTGTTAGTTAACGATTAAATTAATCGTTAAAATCCACAGCTCTAATATTTAGCCACCAAGGTCAACTCAGCCTTCCATCCCTGTGGGGTACGTAAATCTAGTACTGGCCTGCTTGGCTGGGGTTACGGAAAACAAATCGCCAGGTGATCCCATACAGCAAATGAAGCATTGTAGCTCTGAAATAGGTTGCCATATATACGTTTATTCGCCACAAGAGCAGACAAGAACAACAGGAAAGATAGACAGGGACAGAAAAAAAGAAAAAACCTACAAACTAATGTCCAATACAAACACTTGAATAACAATAGAGATAACAAACTAGGACCTACATATAGTCAACCTTTAATCACACTGAGTTTACAGTCATGGCTTTGCCTCAACGGAATGGCACTAAATCCTGATAAGTCCGATGCGATGCTACTAGGTACTCGTCAGCGTTCCAGAACCTTCGTTTCTGTCCGTTCTGTTGATGTTGCTGGCTGCTCAGTTTTATTGTCTGATTACATAAAGATTCTCGGTGTCACTCTGGACTGTCACCTTTCTTTGGATAAACACATCAGCTCCATCTGCAAATCCGCTTAATTATCACATCCGGTATCCGGTCACTCTGCCGTATTCGTTCAGCCATCACTGATGATATGGCCAAATCAGTCGCTTCTTCCCTGGTCTGCTCTCGCTTAGACTACGCTGATTCTCTTCTTTTCGGCACCACTCAGAAAAATATCAACCGTCTTCAGCGCGTCCAAAATACACTTGCCAGAGTTGTTGCCAGTCACGCTGTCCCTCGTGGTACTCGCTCATCTGATATTCTCCAGGATCTGCATTGGCTCCCAATTGATCAACGCATTGAATTCAAAC
>Ga0209367_1007454_pt1 | contig 15077 bp, 12 predicted proteins | sample WorMetLIZISLAND2_FD_187412 | JGI IMG/M metagenome (GOLD analysis project Ga0209367, IMG submission 187412) | Marine gutless worms symbiont microbial communities from Max Planck institute for Marine Microbiology, Germany - Olavius geniculatus... ... | reverse complement strand
ATTTTATGTTGAACTAAATTTTATTTTAGATATTATTTTATTTCATTTTTTAAATTTAAATTTTGATTTTTTATTCAGATATTTTAAAAATTCAGAAGTTATTTTATTTTATTTAGAATTTTTTGCTATTATGAATTTCACTCTCATTTTATTTTACTTTTGAATATAATTTTAACTTTACTCTATTTTAAATGTACTTTGTTATTTCTATGTTAAATTTATTTTATGTTATTTTATTTTATTTTTGAATTTTATTTTTATTTCAAATTTATTTCATTTTTATTTGAATTTTTTTATTTTGTATTGTATTGGACTTTATTCTTGATTTTATTTTTGATTTTATTCTTGAGTATATCAGAGATTATAGAGGAAGCAAAGTTACGTTACATTAATACAGCCTAGAATAGTTACAACTGCATTGCATCACAGTTAAAAATAAATATTCTAGGTTGTTTACATCGTTGTGTATGTTGTTGAAGACGGTTACTTCAGCTGTTTATGACGGGAAAAGACATCGGTATGTTAAACATACGCGAAATGAATTGACATGCATGATATTTTTATCTGAGATGTACTCGTGATGTACTACATGCGTAGTGCCATTTCACGTGGAAAATTTATACTGCACTCATACCTAAAAAGTACTGCCATGCTGATCGTTTTCTGTTGTGTTGAATTGACCATGACAATTTGACTGAGACTTTGTGACTTCTATTGTTTAGCAGATTTGTAGTATCTGAACGCACCAGACCACGCACCAGACCGCAGTTGTCAGCTTTCCAGCCATTGACAGTCGACGAGGTTTGGAAGCTGCTGACCTCAATGCCGTGCAAGACATTGCTGCTGGACGTTTTGCCATGTTCGTTGATTAAGGACTGCGCTCATGTTTTCGCACCAGTCATCGTCAGACTCGCCAACCTGTTGCTGCAGGCTGGAACGTTTTCAGCTTGGTTCAAGTCAGATTAAGTGTTGCCGCTACTGAAGGCAGGGCTTATCAGATTATCATGGGCAAACTACAGGCCCATCACCAATCTGTTGACAGTTTCTAAGGTCCTGGAGAGGCTGGTGCAGGCACATCTGCAACCTCACCTGATGAGCTCTACAAAGTTCAGCCAGTTTTAGTTTGCCTGCAGACAAGGTCACTGCACTGAGACCGCTCTGCAATCATCAATGTTCCACTGCTTGATGTGCCTTTCAGACGGACTGCCATTGACAAACAGTCATTCAGCTGTGCTGCACCAACAACTTGGAACTTTCTGCCTGCTTCTGTCGTTAACTGTGACACTCACTCACTCTGTATTTAAATCTAGGTTAAAAACTCACTTATTTAATTCTGCATATAGCTAACTGACCTGCTTTGCCAGTGCTTCTGAGGCTATGGCATTAGAGCGCTCTACAGATGTTTTATTATTATTTTATTATTATTTAGAGACTAGTTTTTATAGCCGCTGGCCTTCAGATGCTATAAGCAGCCCATCAGCTGTCAGCAGTCGAACTGTTGTCATCCAAATATTGACACACACAGATATTGACATTGTGTGATTTGTTTATTGTGATTTGTAGCTATGTGAAAAGTGCAGAGCGGTTGTTTACTATTGCTGAAGAAGCTTATGTGAACAAAGATGAAGAGAAAGCTTATATTCTTTACATGCGATTTTTCAATGTAATCCAGTGTGTCAAGAAGTCTGCTGAATACAAGAAAAACAAGGTATCATGATTGACAGTTTGCATACTTTGTACTGTTCATATTATTTTTTTAATTGATTAAAAAATTCTTTTTTGCTAAATCATTACTATTGTTTACTATTTATGTGCCTTGTTTTTGTTTATACTTTTTAAGTTAAAGCACTGAGATAAGATAATGAAGCATTATTTTTTTACATACGTAATGTGAGAGAATTTCATTTGTGATATATTTTGACATTTGATGTATGAATTACCATTGTTATAATATCTGTGAATGCATCTTTAAACTTTGTGTTTGTCATATTGTGTTGTCAAGCAATACTTTGATGACTTGATTGGCCAAAAGAATAGTTTGGCAGCGATCACGAAAGCCGAAGAGCTTGCTGAAAGGTTAAAATCTCGGTAAGAGCAAATGTGATTTTTTGTGTACATGCTAGGACTTGGGATTATGTATGCAATGGTTTTGCTGTTTTACATGTAAGGTCAATAGTAGCCATGAATTGTAATCTCTTTTGATGATAATTAGTTTTTATTCATTTTATTTCCCATTAAACTCACTGATACAATACCCAGTCTCTAATGTATATGAAAGTCCAAAAAAATGAATGCTTCACTCAAGTTTTATTTGGTGTATAGATGTGATTTTCCGTACTTAAATGGAGCCTTTGGCTGCTATTGGTAGTGAAATTTATAACTTTTGAGGATTTATACAACACTGAAATATTTGCAGAAAAATTGGCAGATGTGTGAAAATCAAAAAGTTAGTGGCAATAATAGCAGCAGCAGCAACTATAACAACAGCAGAATTAGTCTATTATGAGCTGATTCGTTATTTGATAATATGCACTATCCATCGAACTGCAGCATTAGTTTTAGGTGCAGTTTAAAAACTGTTCATTTTGCAAGATACTAATATACTTAATGCAGCATAGATGTTTTATGGTATTGCATTATATAAATTTTGTACCGACGCTGCACTATTTGTCTGCTTGTGTGTATCGGCTCATAACTAGAAAACACAGGTAGAAAAACTGAAATTGGGGTTCGGGATGGTGGTACATTGTGTTAGCACTGGTCTGCCATATTTTTCTGGTGGATAGTTGTTGATTCAGGTTATTACGTTATGGACGTTGAATGCAGGTATGAGGAGCTGGAGGCAATCAATGTGAGTGAGAAGCTGAGTAAGTTGAATACAAGTGAAAAGAACGAAAAATTATCACACGATGATGATGTTGGTGATGATGAAGTTAAGACTGGTGGGGCATCAGCTACTGGCAGCCAAGTTGTCCCAGCTGACAGCTCCAATGTGAAAAATGAAAACAAACTACTTGGTATTTGCTATTTGGTATTTACTTACTTAAAATAAATTGGTATTTATGATTGATGCACTGGATCATTGTTACTTCATGATGTTATTCCGTGGTCATACTCATGTCAAAGTGAATTTTTCGTTCATTTTCTGCATTATTTTGAAATGCTGAATAAAATATTATGCAGGGTGTGATTTTTGAAACACGGAAAGTGGTTTGGTGAAATTGTTGATAACTTTTCGAAGCAATTGCTGCTTCCCAGTCTCTGACGTCACCATTTTACCGTGGGTAAGGTCATCAAGTTTCACTAAGACTAAAGTCTTCACTTGACTTTTGTCTAAGCCTAAAGTCAAGACCAAAATCAGCTGGCAATTTCCAATGCCTTAGCTTGATTAAACGGATGCCCGTTTTCATTATTTGAGCGTAATATTTGCTTTTTGTTTAGTAAAATAAAGTGTGGCATCTGATAAATAATAGACATTTCGTTACTCACTATTTACTGGTGTTAACTCAGCAGACAACACCCGCGTAAATCATGACATCGTCGCTGGCTTGCATTGCTGAAAATATTGCACAAAATTTTATTTGTATTCACAAAATGGCCATATAGGTAAGCAAATTAATATTGCACACATCACCCGATTAATATAGGCCTGGAAAACACTTCTGTAATGCTAATTAACTAATCATATTAATGCAGTTATTCCACCGTTACGTAAAAAAAGATGGACGACCAGAAACGAAAGTCGAGTTGAAAGTGAAGATTAAACTCGAGCCCAGCTCGTAGATAAGCCCAAAGTCAAGACTTTAGTCTTAGATTAAAGTCTTAGCGAAACTTGACTTCTGAGGTCAGCCAGTTGACATTTCTTGCTTGTTTCGTTTCAACAAAGTATATGTGGCCATGGGGCTTATGCTATTAGGGGTCTGAAGGCTTGAAACCCATTACTGGACAGTCTCCGTGATCCATCGCTTGGCAGCACTAGCTTTCAGTGCAGTTTAAAAACCGTACTTTTTGCAACATACTAGTGTACTTAGCACAGTATGTTGCTTCGAGTACTGGCAGCAACATTGGCATGACTTCTACTTACTGGATGCCATGTGCATGCTAGAAACTCAGTCTCTGTTCTATTGCCTATTGCTGTTGATTGTCTATGTATATAGACAGTACTGCTCCATCAGGAGGTGTAACATCAGCTGGACTGTATCGGCTTCTGCGTGACTCCACTTCGAGAGTTTTATTGATGGACGTACGAAGTCGCGATGACTTTAGTTCATCACACATCAAGGCTGCCAACTGCATCAGTGTTCCAGCAGACTGCCTGCAGCTCGGGTCTGTTATTTAAATGTGTGCTTCTGTATTAATGTCCATCGACTGATTGATTGTTTTATGGATTGATTTTGACTTTACTCGTATGTTAAGTACAGTATGTTTTACCCGTTTTTCTCAGTTGTTACTTTTTTGTTTGTACTGTTTGTTTCCTTTGTAGCATGTGCTATATTAGTGTTGTTGTTGTTGTAATAGCCCAGCAACTTTTCTTATCACTCATCGTTAAGGTTGAGAAAATGATGCTTGACGATGCTGGAGATGATACAAGAAGAGTGAGGGACGGGGATACAGAGTTGTTTGCAGCCATTGTGCTGGACGGACGGTCGTTGGGAACAGTCGTTGACATGCCATGCCAAGGCTTGTTGTCAACGTTTTTTTCGATGGCAGACAGACGAATCCACCAGAAATATATTATTGTGCTTTGGTTGACTAATGAATCCTTTGTTGTCCGTCATTCCATTGATTCTTGCAAACTGAGTTTTATTAGTTACTGACTTTCATTTTGTTTTCCTGCATGCATTTGAGCTGGCCATCCGGCCGACTTGGGCTGTATGCTAGCTTAATTGGGCTTAGTACTGCGATGGGTGACTGCCTGCGGGCAGGTAAAACCATCGCACCGGCTTCGCCCTCGCCAGCTCAAAGCTCCGCCAAGGGGATGAGCTCCCACGCAACGGCCCTAGCTGTCTATGAGGAATCTTCTTCTTCTTCATCGATTGATGTTTGCATTATTTATCAGTGACCTGCGGTTGTCAGTAATGAAGAATAAAATCACCACTGTAAATGTTAGAGTTGAGACACCAGGGCAGATGCCTAAAAAAGTCCAGTGGGTTTATTGTGTAATAATCCCATCCCAAACTTAATCAAGTTTTGGTTTATTGTTCTATTAATAATGACATATTTTTATTATACCTAAGTTTTTGAAATGTTTAAGCCAACATTCAAATTTGCAAATATTGGAATATTTTATAAATTGACCAACTGAAAACCAATAAAAATCCCAAAACCCAAAGTTGGGCCTTTTTACAAGAACAAGTTTAACCTTAAAATATCTCAGAAACCCAAACCCCCACAACACCGGGTTGAGCTTTTTAAAAATTTGGGTTTGCTAAAGTGATAATAGCACAACAGATTATAGGCTGTGATTACATGGCATTAGCTATACCTGCCCATATCGTCTGACTGGTGGCTCCGTAAGTCTGTGTTGTTGTGGTGTTTTTGTTTACGCAGCTGTACAACAAGTCAGATAGACAAACAGCTGCCTGAGGAGTCGGCCGTTGCATGGCGTAACCGTAGTTCTGTTGATCACGTGGTTCTTCTCGACTGGAGATGTTCTGCTGTGAATCTGGACCCACGCGGATCTATTGCATGTCTCAGGGATGCACTTGTCAAGGTCAGGCTGCTCTGTCAAGGACGTTTTATTTTTGTTACAGCTAAAGGAGGTTGTGCTTTTGCAGATGTCAAATATTTATTTATCTGTCTGGCTGATGAAAATATTTTGAAGTTATGAATGGATTTTGTATTAGTTCGTGGACGTATTGGGCAGCTCCGAGGACCAGTTTTTCAGATTTTGGGAGTGAACTGTATCACAAGCATCTGGCATCATGATTGGTGGGAGAGTTCATAGTTTCTTACAGGAGATTTTTTACTATCGCAGTTTTTGTAGACAGCCAGGAATAAACCACATTCTTCTTTAGATGTTTGAACTTTCTCAGTGCTTTCTGCTTAGTTATTAGTTTGGCTAGAGTTGGTAACGTTGTTGGTCTCGTCAGCGAAGTTAATCAACACTGGTCACGGTTAGTACTTGGATGGGTGACCATCTGCAGGTGGGTAAACCATCTCTGCATATAACCAGCCACCCAGATCAACTTCATCTCTATCGATAGGTGCATTGAGGATCAGCAAAAGCTGGATCAAAACAGGCACGCTGCACGATGCAGTGGTATCCATGGTCTCTGGCACTGAGAGCTAATGTAATGGAGATTAACGCTGTCCATAGGTATTGCGACTTGCGGAGGGCTTTACGTACCATACCGTCATTCACAAATTCTATGCTTGAGCGTTTTTCAGTGCTATGATGCTGTTAAGTGAGCTGCGGGAAAAGCATTCGATCCACGAAAACTCTTGCTGAAAGAAATCACAGAATTCTACTTCTGAGGTGCTCAGGATAAATGGGAGAAATTTTAAAAAATTTACAGTGGAAGGTATTGTTAGTTTTGACACATTATATGACAAATTCGATGTTTTTTTTATTTGTTTGGATTTTTTGGCGATTTCGGGCTACACAAGTCTATATCATTCACAAGGTGGTGCCACGGAACTACAGTTATGGAATCCAGTTAGAGAATTTGGTATTTGTATATTAACTTAGCATGAACACTCCAATTTTCAGCTAAACTGGTGAACCGGAACTGCTGTAGGCTTTCGCGCGTCTTGTGAGCATTAGCTCAAATTTCTTGTTCTGTGTGTGCTGAGTTTATAGTGGGAGCTTGAGACATTGTTACGCAATGAGCCGTTGGTGCTGGAAGGAGGCTATGAAGATTGGTTGCTGTGTTATCCAGCACTGACAACGAATGCCAACGTGACAGTGCCAACAGCCAATGGTGACACAGCATCCCCGCCACCATCATGTATGTGAAGTAATCACACAAATTGTGCTATTTCTTACGTGATGAACTAATAATATTGCTAATAGCGAACAGCTATGTTTATGGTGCTGTAATCATGGTGCAGCCACTGCAAGAGTTCACCCGCTTCATTTGATCAATTTAGCACGAGTTTTGGGTTGCCACCGACTTTTGGATTGAGCCAGTCAACTTAAGTCAACTAAAGTCTTGACTTTGGGCTTATCTACGAGCTGGGCTTGACCTCAGTGTTGACTTTTGACTTGACTTTAGACTTGACTTTCGTTTGTGGTCGTCCATCTTTTTTATGCAACCGTCGAATAACTGCAATAATACGATTAGTTAAATTAGCATTACAGAAGTGTTTTCCAGGCCTATATTAATCGGGTGATGTGTGCAATATTAGTTTGTTTACCTATATGGCCATTTTATAGATATAAAAGAAATTTTGTGCAATATTTGTGCCAGCGATGACGTCATTACTTACGCTTGTGTCGTCTGCGTAGTTATTGCCAGTAGATAGTAAGTAACAGAATGCCTTATAGTTACCAGACACTGCACGTTATTTTACTGGACAAAAAGTAAATATTATGCTCAAATAACGAACTGGGACATCCATTTGGTCAAGCTAAGCTCTAATTGTGTTGTTTTGACATTGAAAATTGCCAGGTAATTTTATCTTGATTTGGGTTTTGACTTTGGACTTGACTTTAGGCTTAGGCCAAAGTCAGGTCTAGACTTTAGTCTCGTGACCTCACCCAATGTGTTGTTGTTACTCTATACCACCAACCATGCCATGGCATAGTGGTGACCACTAATTGTGCCAAAACCTGTGGTTAGAACTCATTAGTCATTATTTGGATGTTAGTTCAGTCGTGCATTACATGTCAAAGTCAATATCGTTTAACACATGCTGTGTGATAGGGGTTAAGCAAACAGTTTCTGAGTACGTTAAGTGTACGAATGTTTCATAATTTTTTTTAGGTACAGCAAAAGACTATAGCCTCAACGATGCTGAAATTTTTTCTTGCTTTGGTATGAGGTTGCAGAAGATTGTGACTAGTGGCTAACTTGTGCCTTTCCAATTTCTCACGCTTTCTTACTTGTTTACTTCTTTTTGGTTGTTTCGTGCATCTGTTGCCAGATGTACTCTTTGTCACTTACTGTTTATTGACGTCTTTATTTCTGTGCTTGAAATGCAAACAATTCGTTATGAGAATCAGTTTTTTTTCATGCTGTTCAACCAGTATTTTTACAACTACAGTGTACCCGTTTTGTTTACTTTTGTCCTAGTATCTTTACTTTTATAATTAACTATTTGCTGCAAAAACGTAGTACTTATGAATGTTTTAAATTTTTTGTATGCATTTTACTGATATGCATGTGTTGTAGTGAATTCCATTGATTACGATGTTAATCTGGATTTCCTCCTCAGCTCACCGAAGACACCACCAATGCCAGTTAGTGATGTTGAAACACACGGAGAAGTATTAGGACAAAATGACTCAATAAAGCACTTTCCTGCAGAAGCAAACTTTATGACTCCTGAACCCGATTATCTGATTACCCCTGACAGATATCGAACGAAGGTGCCATCCGTCGACCGAAGCAGCAATCCACCATCACTTATGCTGAATAACTCCATCTCGGACCCAGCTGTGAATTCCGGTGGCCAATCGGCAGTGAGTGTCACTCGCATTAATAACAAGCTGACTTCTGATAAGAATGTCGACCAGCCAAACAGTATCTCGGATACACGCTCGTTGAACAAGCCAGGATCCAGTACGGTCGGTAAATCCACCAGTGGTCCACCACCGGTTGCTCCAGATAGATCCACCAAACCGGTTGCTTCGGCCACGACGTCCTTGTCTACGGATGTGAGTGCTCACTCGGCCAGAGTGGAGAGGGAACAGGCCGAGTTGGATGCTCTGCAAGCTAAGAAGATGCAAGAGGCAAGCGCCCTGGCTAACCTTATGCGAGAAAAGAGAAAATTGGAGATCGAAATGAGTAAGAAGAAGAAACGGCAGAATGACGTTCAGCCGAGAACGAAGTAAGTAAGATCTATGGTGTTTTAAATAAATTCGTAGGTTGGAACAGTTATTTCAGCTAATAAAGATTGTTGTTTAATTAATTTCTGTTGCTTATGAGTATGATTGGTGTTTGTTTTTCTTTGTTTATGCCTCATTGCGGGTGTTTTAGAATTTGCATCGTCTCTGTCCCTGTCTTGCTAGAGAAAGAGTGCTGTGGGTAGATTTTCATGAAGTTCATGAAATATTTAGTTTTTTTTGTTAAAGATGAAGACTGGAATCAGTTAGATTTTTCATGGTTTGTCTCTCTGGCCATTCTCTACACTGAGTTATAAATCAAGTCTAAACAACATTTAACAGAAATACTTGGTAAATTTAACTTATCCAGAGTAGCTTTGTCTGATATATAGTGTACTGTATATGTGCTCTGGAGTTTGAAGTTTTGCTATGGTTGTTGTCCATCTGTATGTCTTGTTGTCCGTCTATCACAGATGTACTGTGGCTAAGTGGTGCAAGATAGGGCCTAGGTTGCTATTGATCACTAATAAGAAGTGGCGTATGCCGCGATGGAAATCATTGACTTTGGATGACCTTGAAGGCTGTTATGCGCTATTGCAGCTAAATGGTGCGAGATTGCCTCGGTTACTGTTAATCACCAATAGGAAGTGGCACACACCTTTTCAGATGAAATGAAAATCGATGACCTTGGATAACCTTTAAGGTCAGTGACAACCAATACGGTCGTCCCCACCTTAACAACAGCTGGGCTTCTTGTTTTTGTGAGATATTTGCTGCCTTCTTCACAGTAATGTTAAAAATCATTCGATCTTTCTTAAATATAGATTAGATAACATAGATTGGTTACCGGTATATATTTTGAGTCATTGTGTAGTCAGTAAACTTGTAACTTTTGTGTATGATACAGAAATCAAACAAAATGTGTGTGTTGTAATTGTGTTGGTTATTCAGGCCGTAACAAATTGTGCAAGACGTCAACTTAATCAGATTATTTTTTATGGTTTGTGTTTTCATGTGGTGCTGCTGTTTATAATTCTGTGAGTTGGTTGCAGTGATGTTGACAAGTCAGAATTATCCGACAGCGAATCTCCAGATGATTATGACGATGTCTTCAGTGACACCGTATGTACAGTAATCGCTGTGTCTGTTGTGTAGTTGTGGTTAACTATTGCTTGTTTTCCAAGTCTGTTTTTCTTGAATTTTGCTGGCTCTCAGGAAGGGTATTTCCAGAAGCTCGGTATTAAGGGACTGGGCCTGACCTGGTATAACTCCAGATATAAGTGTTTAGATTTCCCGACCCCGAAAATATGGGGGTAGGTGCAAAAAGTGCGCAATTATCTTTTATGGGACCGAGTTATACCGCTTTGAAGTCTCCATAGGCCATAATGCAAATTTTTAAAAATTGGGGCATAAAAAGGGGTAAATTTTAAAAATTTTAATCAAAAACATATAAGGAATGTGTCAGGCGTCAGGACGCTTCGTTTGAGCCATTATCGGCGTTGGTCGGTCCAACGGGCTGGTCTGTAGCCGTGTGCAAGAAAAAACGGCGAATTTCGCGCATGCGCAGCTACGCCCCCTTTGAACCGATTGTAACCAAATTTTGCATGTGGGGTCGGGTGGGCGATGTGATCACTGATGCCAAGTTTATGGAAATTGGTTAAGGAGTTTCGGAGTTACAGGACCCCCCCAAACGCCATTTCCTATACTTAACGTTCATCGCCGTTACAACAGTGTCAGCACTACCATGCTGCACTGTGATACATGATAGCAGCATGTGTATTTGGATGTACAGTCGGCGTTCGATCAAACACGAAAGTCTGAGGCAGATGTGGTATCGACAAACTTACATGCTGGCCAAGTGAACCGAAAGTCGACAAACAAGAACGCTGGGTCCGATTTGGCACGGAAGAAGAAGAATTTGCCGATAGATCAGCAACATGACGCAGCTGCTCGGAAGACTGCGGATGAAGAACGACATCGACATGAAATGGAAGCAGCTGCCAAGAGAAAGGAACAGCAAGAGATTGAAGCCAAAGGAGCTAGAGCAGCGGAAGAGATGGAAAGAAAGAATTGCGAAGAAAGGAAAAGGCTTGAGGTGGAGGCTGAGAAGGCTCGAGCTGAGGAAGAACTGAAGAAAAAGTCTGAAGCAGAAGCGAGAGCTGCTGCTGAGAGGAAAAGACTTGAGGCGGAGGATTCGGAACGTAGGAAGATGGAAGCGTTGGCCGAGCAGAAGAACAAAGCGGCTGAAAAATCAATGCAAAATCGCACTGCTCAGCACCAGGGCTCTCCTTCTCGTGATGGTGAGTGTTGTCTTTTGTTGGCACTGTAATAAGCTGCTTTTTGGTCATTATCTAATCTATGATTATCACGCATTTCAGTCTTTGTGGTGTGGGTGCATTTCAGCTTTTTTCTGATGATTACGATTGTTATATTTTGCATGCTTAGCCTGTAAAAAGCTTTGCTCCAAAATGTTGTAACGTTTGCTTCTGAGGAACTTGGCTTGACATGTATCACAACTCTGGAAATATTGGCCTGTTGAACAAAAATTGACAGTCATGGCAGGATTATTATTGTAATTATGGTTTCAAATGATTTGATATCTGTATGATTTTATGCATTTTGATGTTGATTCCGGAATACATGGATGTGGTCTTGAGATCAAAAATGGTGGTCTTGAGAGCTTAGTCCTCGTCATGTATTAGAATATGCATTGTCGGTCTTGGGCTTGTTCTTTTGCTCTTGGCAGTATCTGGTCTCGGTGTGTGAACTCGAAATTTTATGATTGCAAGTCACTTTATGCCAATGATCTTGGCAGGTAAAGGACAGGAGGCTGTTACTTATAGATACTCGAATTGTTTTTTTTTTGATCTGTTGGTTAAGTTAGTGGTTTTGCAATTTTGTTTTTGATTATAGTGCAGTTTAGATCGTTGGATAGCTGATAATTGCATGTAAATAAATGGTAGGTGCATCATCGGGATTGCCACCCAACTGGGAGAAACGTCTGGATGAGAGCACTGGTCGCTATTACTATGTCAACCATTCTACGAAGCAGACCCAATGGCAACCACCTCCCGGTCAGTACCTGGCAACCTAGTATGAGTTATCTTATTAAGCAATTTAATTAATTTTGATTAATTTAGTGATACATTTGTGGATGACTGATAAGTCTGCATTTGGGATCCTCGGATTGCAATCACTGTTACTGATGTAGCTTCATCACTATGCCCCTGGAGTTCTGAGATCTTCGATTTCTTTTGTATGATTTCTGTGGATTGAGAACAGGGTGTCCACTTGTCTGAAAAGTTTGGAAATGTTAGGGAATTTTTCAGATGTCAAGGAAATGTCAGGGATTTCAGTAAAAATCAAGGGATTGTCAGGGAAAAAATCTTGTCACGGAAGATTGCCCCTAAACTTTTCTAACTATTGCATCAACAGGCTTTTTAGTATCACTTACTTAGTACTCTGTGCCATTCATTTTTTTGCTGTTAATTGCTGGTTACTTATTTTTTAGTTTATAATATTTATATTTATGTTATATTTTAGTTTGTACTAGGATTAGGTTACCATAGTTCATCATCATCACGTGTGTGTCCATACTGGAGTGTGGCCATCTTCACGAGCTGTCTACACCGTCTAAGTCTCCATGCTGAATTCAAACTATGGTTGAATGGCTGGAGGTCTGCTTCTATGCTGCGAAGCCAAGTGTGCTGTGGGCGGCCTGGGCGACGCTTCCAGTCTTTGGGGAGCTCGCGAAGCAATGTAGTTTAGTACCAGTTAAAATGGTTAGGAGAGCCACAAATCACCAGGGAAATGTTGGGGAATTTCACAATGTCTGTGAGAAAGCGTAATTCTGTGCCAGGTGTCGAGGGAGGCAGTGGTACATCGTACAAGACTGCTCTGAAGACGGACGTGACGCCATCGCGAGGCAGCAGCGGTGGTTTATCACGCTCGCATTCATCACCCAACATTGCCAAGATGATTCAAGACGAGGAAGCTGCCGGGGCATCTGCTTCAGCCCAGTTACCACGGCAACCGCCTCCCAACAGATCAACCAAACCACAGATGTATGTATGCTCTCAGCTTGGTTTTATGATACGATCTGATAAGAACTTGCACTTGAAAACTGACAGATTAGCTGTCTTTGATCTAACACGTAAACTAAAATGAACCGAGATGTTTTTGAATGAAGACATAACAAGAGAAACTGAGATAGAAAGTACAGTTATAATGTAAATCACAAAATAGTCAAGAAACTGTCTGAGAATAGAAAAACTAAAAAGGAAAGAATTAGCAAGAATTAAAGCTAAAAAACTGATATGAGCTAAAAATTGTAAGCAAGTCCAGATATTCATGAGATCAGTTCAAAGGGGTGTACTTAGTAGAAAACTGACGATATGGTGCATTCAACTGTGTATGGAGGCAGTAGCATTGTGTGATCCTACAAGGCAGGTGATGATGCTCTGTAGCTTTGCTATAGGTTTTCTGTGAAGAGTTTTACACACTTTTTACAACTCTCTATTGACACTTTTATACGTTGTTTAAAACATTTTGTGTTTGCTTGTTGCTAACACCAGGAGTACATCTTATTAGAAACTTTTTATGTTTCTGTGGAATGCTGAATGATGCGTTGTGAATGTAATTTGTGTGAAACTGTAGGCCGACAAATTTCCTGTCGGTGCAGACGGAGGTGTCAGCGGCTAAAGTAAGGAACTTACAGCCGACCTGGGGCAGCGTCGTAAGTAGTCTTGGCACATGCTGTTATTTTACAGAAAACTTTACAGAAACAGCTCTACTGCTGGATGAAGCCAATGCCATTTTGTTATTATGCTCTTTGTTTTTGTATCTTTGTGTTCGTTCGTCCATTATGTTTGTCCATAACATCTGGCATGTTTATTGGTGGATTTTTACCTAACTTTTGTATCTTGGGATGAAGATAACTGATTGGATTTGAGTTAAAAGATGATTAAAGTTTTAAGGTCAGTGCATGACCAAATATGCAAACAGTACCATTTGAGGATAAATATTGTTTTCAAGATGTTTTCATCATGATTTTTTACAAGTGGGAGGATTTGAGGAAGCATACGTAGCTCAACGCTTTGGCATAAGATGCTATCTAACCAGCTAATATTCTTACGTTTGTTTGCAACTGTAATGAAGTAATAATTGTTTTTATTTTATCACGAGTGATAGCATATTAACAAATAAACAATTAAATAAATAGGTATTAAACAGAAAATGGTATGATGAAGTATCTGTAGAATGGCTAAATTGACTGCCGTTCTTGTGGTTTTTTTAGTCTGCCCGAAAACGATAGTTTTCGGAAGGACTTCTGTTTTGCTGTGGTTTCTTTCTTTTCTTCTCGCCGCGTAATCTCCGAGCTGCGTCGGCCGATCGGCGCGAAATTTTGCACGATGCTGCTAAGTATGTTCGATTTTATAATCCCGGGCCGAAATTTTGGGTGAGCCTCCCCCAAAAAATTTTAAGGGCCGAAAACATGCAAAATTTGGCCCGATTTTGGTTGACTTCAAAGTTTGGCGGCCAATTTCTCCGGAACGGATGAAGATATTCAAAATCAGTGAGTTACTTGTTTGACACCGATTCCTCCCACGTTATGCGAAACAAGTCCGGTGAAGTTTGGTCCAGTAACCTTGGAGATCTCGATGTTGAATTAAACCCACCGAAAGCGCATTTTTCGGAAGAACATATTTCGGCCCCTAGGGGGTGCTGCACCCCCAAATTTTTACACGCGCTAGAGAATCACCAAGTCTTACTAGCACACCCCCCACCGGGGATGGGGGCCCCCCTTACAACTTTTTTCAAAGGGGGGGTCAAAAATTGGCTTAAAATGCAATAAATTAGCGCTTATAACTTGGGAGTTAGGGGGTGTAGCCCCACGAAACCTTGGCACTTGACGCGGCTCTAGGTTGGGGTGTTAACGCTAGTACGAAATTTGGGGGCACCGCCCCCCTTAAAATTTGGGACGGCAAAAAACGTCCAAAATTTAGTACGTTTTACGACAACTTTCGAGTTTGACCGCAAATATCTCTAAACTGGATAGAGATATCGACATAACCTAAACGGCGTTATC
>Ga0209367_1007453_pt1 | contig 15078 bp, 9 predicted proteins | sample WorMetLIZISLAND2_FD_187412 | JGI IMG/M metagenome (GOLD analysis project Ga0209367, IMG submission 187412) | Marine gutless worms symbiont microbial communities from Max Planck institute for Marine Microbiology, Germany - Olavius geniculatus... ... | reverse complement strand
GGTCTACTTCTTTAACGCCTTCTACCCGGCGACCGACGGACTAGTGCACTCGACCTGGGGCTTCGCGTACAACGACAAATACATCATCGACCGCGTCTGTGAGATCATTCAGTGCGGACGTACAATTCCCTACGCCGAAAACCTGGACAACAGCTTGCTGACTTTCTCTTCGTTCATGGCATTCGTCTTCGCATTCTGCTGCGGAATAAGTACGTTTTCGTACAGTCATACGTTCACACTGTAATAGCGACGAACTGACTGTCGGCCTCTGCAGCTTCAAACAAATATTATCCGGTACCGTACAGTAATTTTGTTCCGGATTCGGCTACGATGTCTGCTCTAGTTTCAACCGGATTTGGTAACGCAAATGCGATCAAATTCGATCAGATTATAGCCAGTTGAAATCCGGAGATCTTTATAAACTAATGCAGTATACGTTAAAATGCGCCTGTTGTTATATATTCCTTTGTATCGTGGTCTTATTTGTTCCCCCTGCTTAAACCACGTAACTTAATTAGACGCCATTTGGCAGGTAGACTTGTGGGTAAGTTACCGGTAAGTTATTAGAACAAAATTATCGGTAAAATATTGCTAAATTATGCGTAACTTACGGATAACTTACAAGTAATTTACTGGTAATTTTAAATTATAGGTAAGTTACCGGTAAGTGACCCGTTAGTTACCGGCAAGGATATCGCGCCAACGTGTTTCCCGTTGGCGCGATATCCCACCGGGAGTTTGCCAGCTATGTTCCAGAACCAGAACCAAAACGAGTAAAATAAAAAATATATTTTTTGCTAACGATAAGTTACCGGTAATTTACCGGTAACTTACGCTTAAGATACGCGATTATTACCGGTAAGTTGCCGGCGACGTTTGTTACCGGTAATTTAACAACACTTCTTGTGGGGTTCAATGACACACTGTGTCGTGTCGGATGCCCGATGGGGTTAAACCACATAGGCTACGTCCAGTTAGTTACAGTTTGCGGTTTACGAGAATGATAATTTACGATTCACCGTTGTTGTTTTGCTGTTGTTGACAGCCAACTTTTCGTACGTATTTCTCAACCAGGCGACGTGGACCAGCGCCGCTATAGCCAGACCTCGTCAAGCCGTCGCCGGTTTTATCACGGCAGGTCTCGCGTACTTCGCCATCCCCTTCATGACGTCGTTCACGTTCGGCATGGCTTACTGGGTAACCTCTATCGCCGCGGGAGAGAAGCCTGTCGATCCCCCTGTAGCAACTGCAGGTAAACCTTGAGACCGCTGTATAATGCAGCTTTCAGCTGCATGATTGACTAATCCGGGAAACAACAAATTCTCCGCTAGATATAGTTTCCCCGGAAATAATCCTTCATGGACAAAATCCTTCCAGACAGAATTACCCCCATAGAGGCCACGTGTAGAGATGGAGAGGCAAATTCATAGAGGCTCGCAGACAGTGCAAACGTGCACTCCGGACATTTTTCACTGCCAAAAAAATTGTTTTGCAATAGGGCTACACGATGATTCTCTACTAATGTGCACAGAGAGTTTTGGTTATACGAGGCCAAGGTCGCCAGATTTCACAAATTGTAAAACTAGACGCGGAGCCGTCGAATTTTCATTGTCAGCCGAAAGTCGGAATTTAGTTTGATGAGCGACTTTCATTGCGAGCTTCAGCCAGTTCAAAAAAAAACATCACGCATGCATGCATCACGCTAAGTATAATTTTCGAACAGAAAAATAGAAAAGATCAGACCCGACTTTACTCTATCAGACATATGCACAGATGGTCGCGCGTAACATTATTGGTCGTACGTGTGCAGGTATGCTACCGGTGCTGATGTCTCAGATAACTCTCGGTAAAACGGGAGACACCATGATGTGCGCTTTGACCATTTTGGTCGTCATGCAGGCAGTCTCGGCTCAGATCCACTCATTGTCTGCACTATTTGTCTACGACGTCTATCAAACATACGTCAACCCGTTCCGTGTAGAGCTCGGTGTCTACAAAGAACCGCAGATAGCCGACTATCTGTACTACAACCGGCGTGCGGTATTCGTCCGCCATGCTGTCACGGTCTTTTTCTCAATCATAACTTTTCCAGCCGCTCTGATCTACATGTCCATTCATCTCTACCTCGGCTATGAGGTCGTGTTGCTTGCGATTTTCGCTTTGTCGGCGGTTCTGCCCGTGTGTCTATCGGTCGCCTGGCATCGCACCACTTCCCTAGGACTCATCAGCGGCAGTGTAGTAGGACTGGCTGTCGGCGTCGCCACCTGGCTGCTCTTTACCGCCGAGTATCCAGGAGGACTCACAAATTTTGTCAAGAACAGCACCGCGACCCCGGTCTGGCTCACGTTTATATCCACCTGCATTGGGGCAGGCGGAATCATCTGCGTTCTGGTGAGCCTGTTTAGCGGCGGTCTGAATCCGGCCAGAAACGAGCAGCAAGAATGGGCTAAGTGTCTGCAGCTGGATAATCCTGCCAAGTCGTGGATCTTGCAGTACGCCGTCGACGCCGTCAATTACCTTGGCGTGCCTTCCTATCAAGAGGTAGGCCTAAGTCGCGCAATCAGTCATTCAGTCAGAGATGCCTTAGTAGCAGACCAGTGCTCAAAGTGGAAAAAAGGATTACCGGGACGCCCCAACCCAACCTCCATTCCTTGCCTTTCTCTCCTCTCTTTTTTCACTGTTAGATTAAAAAAACAAATTGGAGGATATTACTGCTCCGGTTCCTTTTTTCTTTTCCCCTCCTTGTTCCTTTTTTTCGTTCTCTTTTCCGCTCTCCTTTTTTTAAATACAGCTACAATGTCTAGCATAGGGGTGCACCGGATCTAGATCTGGATTCGGCCGGATATCCAGTGTTTTTATGAATCCGTACGTCCTGGATCTGGATCTGGCCGGATTTTAAATTTTAGGATCCGGCCTGGATCCGGATCTGGCCGAGGTTTAAGTTTGGATCCGGTCAAATTTTATGTAAGATCTAGAGGGATCCACCGAATTTAGGCCAAATGATAACGAGGTTATGCATTTAAATGATTTTAGGACATCGACCAGCAAGCATTTCATCAAGTCACTGCCGACATATAGTCTCAGTTGCATAATGTCCAGAATTCACTGGCAAGGATGGTTATGAACAAACAAGCTTAGTGAGCATGGATCCGTATCCAGATCCGGTCGGATCAAAGGTTTAGCGGTTCCGAATCTGGCCTGTTTCAGTGTTTGTGGATTCGGCTTGGATTCGGATCCAGGAGGATCCAAAGTTTGGTTTGGATCCGGATCCGGCCGGATCCGAACATTTTGCATCGGCGTAGGCCCCCTACCCCTAGTCTGGGAAGCAATGCAAACTCCCCAGAGTCCCAGCGGAAATCGAATTTAGTGCATTTAGCATTAGCACCATCTTGCGGCACCAAAAATATACGGATTGTTCTGATAAATTTTTCGACATTAGCTTAAGAAGTTGCTAGACGGCGTCCAGCCTTAAAAAATAAATGCCAGGACGCCGTCTATCATCCATTCACACTTTGTACACTGTAGTAGACCGCATACCCTACTCAAAGTTGTACAGCACACGATCTTAGCCATTTCACACGTGACAATATCGCACGCGCAATTTCTCGGGAAAGGTTCAAACTGTCACGTGTCTTTTTTACTTAACTTTCTTTATCCTGTCACTCGCGATCCTCCCGTTTCCCTTTTCTTCAAGTTTCTCTCCTGACTGAAGTTGGGAGTTCGATAGCGTTGAGAGTTTTAGGCACGTTTTAAATGTCGTTACTAATCACATGCAAAAACAAGCGAAGATGTCGTCACCGCCCCGACATCGTATGCGGCCGCCCGCCTAGCTCTGCAGTTTGCAGTCTGCACACACAGCATTTACTGAGTTTTTCATTTTAACTGAAAGGTCTTGTTTTTTGACCTTGTAATCGGCACACCGGTTACTTTAAGTTCTGCTCCGTTAATATTTACACCAACTTTGCTTGTTTCTGTGTTTTTTTTGTTTTTAAGTTCAATGACCGCACAGGCAAACAAAAGTGCAAGGCCCGTAATGCGGCCTATCAGGAAAAAAGTAAAAAAAACGCAAAACATCGGACAAAACATCATGTATTGTCTGTACTGATCGTACTCTGTCCTTATTCAAGAGATCACTGAAGAATACTGATATTACACCCTATATGAAATGTTCTGTGTAGGCCTACTGCTATTTTTGTGTGTTTTTATTGATTTTATGATTTGATTTGATTTTAACTTGTTTCAGTTGCCGTGCTACTCTCGTGTTTGTGTATTTAGCTTAGGAAGGCTACTGTAAGTGCTCTATGAGCCTGGTATGTCTTGCCAACTGTATGTCTGTGTCAACCTTGTCCACTATGTTATGCTTTTGCTGGCAAATAAATGATGAACAAAAAGTTCGTCAGATGTTCTACTGTGTTGTTGCTGTCGTCTGTAGTTACGCGAGCGGTACAGGAAGGCGGAAGTGAGTGCTTATGTGCTCGGCATTGTATTGTCTGTACTGATCGTACTTGTCTGGCCGGCACTCATGCTGCTGGCCGGCGTTCTCGACTGTTCGTTCTTCACCATCTGGATGTTCCTTGTCTGGGTACTGGGCACCCTATCAGCCATTTATCTCGGACTCGTTCCACCGATCGCTGAGATCGTTCAGGTTAATTTTAACGTTATGCGCTATATAAATTCGCTTTTTACTTTGCTTTCCTTTTCTTACTGCACGCATTCTGTGCATCCAACAATATAACGGCCGTGTTATTAACCACCACACTTGCCAGTTGCCAGCGCGTTCAGCGGCAAAAAAAACGATTTCCCGTTTTTCGGAAAGCGGAGCTAATCAATCACCTTTAGCGCAGTGCCTTGAAAGAAAATTTTGCAGATGTCATTTGTGTTGCCCAGCTAGTAGGAGCATCAAAGCGCGGGAGAAATGATGCAGTGAACGGAATTAAACATGAGTTCATCTGCATCCACAACTTTGTAATATGTTTTGCTTAAAATTTGCTGAGTATAGGCCTATACTGAACATTACACCGTATGCTAACCGGAATGACATGTGTGTTGTTTTTATTACAAAACGGCGGCTTCAGCCCAAATTCCATCACGCCGACTTTGCGACAAAGTCCGCGGACACAAATCATGAAAGTCCGTGACACAAATCACGTCGCCGACTTTCATGATTTGTGTTGCGGACTTTCGTGATTTGTATCCTCGACAAAGTCCGCGGGCTTTTCTTGTGCATTGTAGGCTAACGGGCTAAATTCCATTAGGGCGACACAAACGGGTTTGTCGCGAACTTGTCACGACATGTCGAGATGGTTTGTGTCGGCGACTTTCCCCGCGGGAAAGTTTCGGTGAAAGTCGGCGTAATGGAATTTGGGCTTTAAATCGTTTTTAGCTGTCCGTTGCGCGTTACTTTTGTACTGTCGTCCACTTTGTTGTGTGCAACAAAATATAATGTTTAAAAAGGTTAAATAAACAGTGAGACGTGGATGACTGTTGCTGCAGCTATGTCGCGTGCCGTCTGCGTTTGAGCGCATGCGAGCGATGAAACCCGTAGAACAACCTCAGCCGGCGGGTCCAATGCTTCAAGTCATCGGTCCACATCAGGCGCCTGAAGGCAAGATCACTGCGACCAGCCATGCGCTAGCGGCTCAGCCGCAGGTGATCGAGTGTCCGGAGATCATTCCAGTTCCGGTGAAGGACGACGACGATTCCAGCATAGTGGACAACTCGGACGGACTCAACGTTCTGTCGGATCCACGAAAGCCGCTGCCCGCCGGTGGCCGCAGACAAGCCGCGGCGACCATGCCAAGGCCCGGGACCACTGAACCCATCACCTATCCACTGACGTCGATGAAGACTTTACAGCACTGCTCCGGATGTGGACCGTGTCCTCAGCCGTACAACATTTGTGCAACCGACATCCCTTCTAACGGTCTGTTTCTGTAGGAAATCGTCAACGTTTGTTGTGTACTATAAAACGTTTTTAAATGAATATTGATTCGTTGTTGACAATCGATCGTTGTATAGTGTAGAGATCAGTAGGCATATAAAAACCTACGCCTCCGAGTAGCGTAATCAGAATGAGAAATGTGAATTGGGAATCTCGCATCTTTTTCCCGGGTCCCTTCCTCCCTTGTCGCTCCCTTTTTTCTCCTCCGCCTCCGTCCCCTTAAAAGCAGCACCTCTATATCCCAGCTGCGGAGTCTGGGAGAAAGCTGCAAGCTTCTACAGTAGTGTTGGTGCGGAGCCCATCCGAAATCAAATTTGCTGCATTATAGCCTTAAAATAATGAGATCTGGTGGCAACAGTTTCATTTATTTCCCTGAGTATTAAACATCTATTTTAACAAAAAAAATTGAGGGCTGGGCCCACTGCCCCCTTCTTGTTTACGGCATTGTCGCCGCCCCCTGTCAAGACCTTGAATTTTGTTTCTTTTTGAATCCAAGCCTTTGCCAATCGGTTCATAAGCACACTAAAATTGGCGACAGCAATGGACAATGTGTATTGCAGATAAGCCTGTCGATGTAACAAGCCACGAAGTGGAAATGACATTTTGGAGCACGATATTCGACCGTGCTGTGATATTGTCCTTTAATAGTCTAAAACCAAATCAATTCGTTTTTATTTCAAAATGCAGCAACAATATTTTAGGGAAATATTGTATCAACATTAGACACATTCTATGTCGTGTCTCAGAGAGTCTAATTTTTCGAACAACTCCGTGAAACGTTGGCCTATTTTAATAATTTTGAGCAGGCAACATCGTGAAACACTTGACATAAACGCTACAGTTTTGCTCTCCTCGCCCTAATACTGTTGCTACACTACCTTGTGAAATTCTGAAGTCGTCGACTTATGTATGATTTGTGGTGTTTCTGTGTTAACAGGACTGCGCTCGAGACAGGGACCCAGCAGCGGATATGTGCGAATTGACTGAATACAACTAACGCCATGCAATCTCGCTTTTTTTATCGTCGACGAACACTGCGTGGATTGTGAGCTAACTAATAGCTAATACGGATGCATCGACCAGCACTGTTCGGTTAATGGACTACCGAACTACTGTAGCTCTAAATTATTGTGAAATGCAGAAACATGTGCACGACTTTGTAGGGAAGACACCGGCGACAAACTTCTTCCTATCTTGTCGAGACTGGACACCGCCCAGCCGCAGAACTCATTTTCAGAGGCGTCCATTCCCCTTCAGCGCCAGCCCCGACTCCCGAGTCGCACCAACTCCTCTCCCTTGAGTCCCTTCTCTGCTACTCCTTTCCCCATTCCCCTTCCTTTATCTTCCTTTTCTGACGCCTCTTCCTTCACCGAAAAATCCAGCTAGGGGAAAGCTAGTAGGGGAGACGACGTCAATAAGTAGTGGCAAGGCAATTAATTTTGTTTTAACTGTTTAAGAGTATTGCCACCTTTAAATGTGCTATAGAAAATGACGAAGCCTTGGCCATTTGCTATAGCCTAGCAGAAGTAAAAATTAAGGCGGCAACACTCCAAATGAGAAAAATATGGTTTTCCAAACGAAAGTTGATTTTGGGTGGGCATATACAGGTCTAAAACTTTTTGGTCAGTGGACCATCGATCGTTGCACGTGGGAGGGATGATAGTTGGTACGCCGTTTTCTGGTTGTCAATACCTTGCTCCATTCCGTAGCTATTCGTGATCAAAGTCTACTGTTCATTTGTCAGAAAGACACCGGGTCGTGCATTAGAGATTTTCTACAGAGTATGCGCTGTGTTAATTTACACTTTACTTACTTACTTACTCACTTACCCGCAAAATTTTAAAGGTGCGGGGCCCAAAAAATCTACCTAAATAGACACCTCTGGCTCAGATGAGAGTCCTATTTTATTCGGTGTGGTGAGTTTCCATTATTTTATCATAGTTCTGTAGAGTAAAAAAATACGTCAGTAAGTATAGCGGTTCAGGTTTCTTCAGTTCATACGAGAGACTTGGTTGTAAATATTATTATCTTCTTGTAGTTTACGTGACACTGTGACTTGATTGGATGTTTGCAGTGTGTGCACTTACGTTTGCTGTATGTTTTGCAGTGTGTTCACTCAGCCTATTTTTGCCAGACGAGACAGCACCCCACTGCAGTGAAAATGCGTGCAGGCGGTGGCGAGACTGCGGGGAGTTTGGGTAGATTTGACTCCCCCCAGTGCCATCCGCAATTTCTACTAGCGTCAATAGAGCTGGGTTACAGATAACGTATCAGGTGTCATAACCGCACCTTTGGACAAAATTTCGTCTTAGCTTCTAACAAGAAGCCCAGCTTTCGCTACGATAGCCGACCGTACTGGTTGTCAGTGACCTTCAAGGTCATCCAAGGTCAGTTATTTCCATCTCATCTGACAAGGCGTATGCCACTTACTATTATGATTAATAGTAACCTTGGCCGTATCTCTCACCGTTTTCGAGATATGGCCAGTTTTCCGTTGAAAACGTACAGTTTTTCTATCCACCGTCAATTCAACACTGGATTTGAAACCGTTCCCCTTGGAGTAAACCTAGACGGCTGAAATTTTGCATTCCTGAGTTTAGGACACATGGCTAACTACACGTGTAAAGTTTTCCCCTGTGACGTTAGCCAGGGTAGGCCTACGTCCGTTACAGACAGACGTACGGACAGACGACAACGATACCAATAGCTCGACTTTTGCTTAAGTACGGTCGGCTAAAAATCCAAACACTAGGCCCTAAAAAGCTTTCGGCTTCTAATCGGCTTCGCCCACTGTTCACTGACCAGCTTTTGCTCCAGCCCCGAGATCCCATGGCGCTCGCCATGAAATACCCCAAGTGATGATAATTGTTGGCCTCGTGACGTGCGTGTCTCAAGCCACTGCGATCGCGTAGGCCATAATCACGATTCACGTTATTGTTATTACTAGTATTATCTCGCCAAGTGAACGTGGTGAACGGAGGAGATTGTGTTCACTCGTCTTTCTGTCGTTCTGTCTGTGCGCAGCGGCGTGACGTCATAATAACAATGACGTCATTACGTATTGTCTCTGACGTCACCAGCAGCAACGCTTGCAGTGACAGCGGAGGAAGTGACAGACTACTGACATTAGGAAATAAAGACTTTTAGTTGAACACTTAACAGACAAAATTCCAAAACTGTTGACATATCGCACACTTTTCTACCACCGTTCGTTGCTAAGTTATGAACGCTCAAAATATGTCCAGTTCTTGGCCCACTAAAGTCAGAGTCCCACAGTCAGTTTGGCTGCAGCTCATCCATACTCAGCGGTCAAAGTAAGATTGAAGAGATCGGGAACTCTTACTTCCCTTGCCCTTGTCCTTCCCCCTTTCTTCCCCTCCTCTACCTTTTCCTCTTTTCCCGTTCTTTCCTCTCCCTTCCCTTGGAACTATGCCCCTTAAATGCAGCTAGAAAGTCTGGGCAGCCCTGTAAGCTCCCTCAACAGGGTCCAGGTGGAGCCCCAGTGGAAATCAATTTGGTCTATTTTAGCCTGAAAAACAAACAGCTGGTGGCACCAATTTTATTGATCATCCCCGGTTGCTTGACTGTGGGTGGGGTAACTATACGGACTGAAAATTGGAGGTGGGGGAACGCAGTACCCCCACGTTTTCCAGTTACTTTGACCACTGTCCATACTGCAGGTGACGTGGTTACGCTGTAGTACCCTATATTGAATGGAAAAACGTTCAGTCCACGGTAGGGCCTAAAAAGCCTGTGCTTCCAGTCGCAGCCAGAAATACAAGAAATCTGAGCTAATGCTCATGAGTCGCGCGAGAGCCTATAACAGTTCCTGTTCGCAGGTAATCTTGGTCTATCTCCATCCATTTCGTCGCAATTCACCCTTATGCAGCCAAAAATTGCCAAAAATCACTTAAAACCAATACTTTTAGGGTTCAAGGTCATTCAAGGTCATCGATGTTGACATTCCTAAGAAGCTTGTTGCCAGTGAAAATTCGAAGTCTCTATTTCACCTGTTCTTGGAATGGTACCGGGACGTGACAGACACCAAGGACAGACAAAAATTACCGTAGCTAATACGCGCTATAGCTATGCTAACTCTCGCACATAAAAACTAGAAACGGAGGTGGCGGAATTTTTTTATTGTTAATTTTTTTATCATGACGTGTCATGTAGTATTACCCAACAACTCATAAAAACAAATTGACACATTAAACAGTACTCATACAAACTTAAGGAAAAGTTACTGCAACATTTCATAGTAAATGCAATCAGTATTTTTCAGTAAAACTTAGAAAATATACCAAAAACTGCAGATATTTTTAAAAGTCCAATAAAAATTTTAGGGACACAGTTTTTTTCTAGGGATGGCAGGAAATCGGAAGCACAGGTTTTTAGGCCTAGGTCCAAAAAAGACCCTGCTAAACGATGTCAATGAGAGGACACATTCACAACAGTCACAGTTCTGTTTTCGTTATTCAACAATTTGTGACAAATCAGAACTACAGAAATACCACAAAATACACATGATACAACAATACACTGCACGTGATAACAAGACAATGACTAAACCTACTAACAACCTACTATATATGACACATGTACTTGTTCACCTCATGAAACATCCAGACAGCCTCAAGCTAGACTGATTATCTTCCTACAATAATGACTATGCGGCCATCTATTTCAGTTCAAAATGTTAAAGTTTAAGGACAGTTGCAGTCAAGTCAAAATAACCCTGGAACTAAGGAACTAAGGAAGCATCTCCTGTAATAAAGTCTTGTACAGTGAACTAATTTACTGCTATATGCAGGGACATTCGATAACTAAACTGGATGGTCGCATATCATGTTGGCACTCGACGCTGATATTCTCGTTCTCGTTGTTTTCATATTTACAGCACAGAATGTGGATATAAGTCAGTCATTAACTCCGCTGAAGCACAGTAATTAAGGAGGATTGAATGTGTTTCGATAAGCGGATTTTTCTCAGCTGCTAGATTGCTCAAAAATTACTGACGACGAAATTTTGTGGAAAGGTAGGAAGTGACTAGATGTTTTGTAGTGGTGCTGACTGTTTTGTGGATTACGATGCAGAATTCTTAACAATGAGGAGACAGCAGCTGTATTAAGTCCTTTATAATGGCCAGGTGGCAGCACCGGCATCGGCAGAAATTTAAGATCGCTTGAGCACTTCTATGCATATACCAATCACTGCTGCTCACAAAAGTATGACGCACACATTGCAACACGGAGTAGATACTGCAACTAAAACTTTGTCCCAGATTAAACCACAACCTTTGATAGTTATGCAGAGCACCCTGTCACGGTTGACAGCTGGGCAAATACTCCAAAAACCCAGTGGTTTTGATTGCTATAGCCACCAAGAACCCACGATAAAATCTCAGCTCCGAAACCTGGCAAATAACCCACCCCAAAAACCTACCCAAACTAAATCCAACTTTAATTTCTTGTTCCACTATACCATTACAGTTGAGTTTTTGAAACATCAAAACCTATGAATAAATTTGCAGATTTTTGGATATTCTGTGCTTCGAAGAGCAAGTAAAAGCTCAGATGAATCAACTAAAAAACTTCTCAGCAAAAAACCCCCAAAACCAAAAAAGCCTCCAAGTTGGGCTTTTTAAAAATACATGTACGTTTTAAATCCTGTTAGCAGTGACTTAACATTACCACAAATGTACTCTGATTCTTTGAAGGCACAGTAAATAACAATCCTTACATCATCTAAATTTATGAAACTGTGCTGCTATGAAATGCCATAAGACAAACTTACCACTATTTCAACTTTTCCATGGCATCAGTTTTTGAGTATCCAAATAATTCTGCCACTAAAATGACATTTGTGTTACCAATATGCCCAGTACAAATGCACAAAACTATCTTGCATCTAATGACAAACAGAAAGTGAAAAAAACAATGCCATTGCAAACTGCCAAGCAGGCCATATGGTTATTGTTTTTTTTATCTTGACCTTGGCATGAAAATAGCTGCTTTTAGTGCTTTTTCTCATGAGTTGGCATTTCACAGCACTAAGGTCAATGGTATGCTGACGTCTTCTGTACAGTAAAGTTAAGTACTGTTGTGTTATGGAACAGAACACAGTTGTTGACTATTAAAAATCTGAAGACAGCTGACTAGGAAAAATGCAATGGCAGCACCGCAGAATGAGCCGGCCTGCGTTATGCCACCGCACCACATCAGCTTGTGTCGGCCACCTCCCTCGTGAAGTAGCAATGCAACTGACACACGGACGAAAGCAAACGCAGCATCCATTATGACTGCAGTGACAATCTGAAAACAAATACACATGTGAAGCTTAGCTATCGCTCAGAAAAAAAGGGCATCAGTTGCATGCATTTCATTCCATTACAATGATAAGTCATAAGAATTGGGCTTTTTCATGTGGGGTTTTTATAGTTTGCCTCTTAGTTTGTCAGAACATCTGATTAGCAATGGATGCATGGAAATGGACCCACGTGTTGACAGTGGTAAAACAGCAACTTCTTACGGAAGGTACCCTTCTGACATGCTCATTCGATAGCACCATAAAATTTTATCACAAAAAATAGTCTCTGTGGCAGCCCAAACTGAAAATTTCATAATCCTAGCTTGCACCATTTGACAGAATTGCAGAGTGTGATAGATAGACAGACACACAGACAGATGCCACTATGATAGATAAGATGCGCTTAGCACTATGTGCTGTTGAACATAAAAACATTTGAAAAAGACACATACACTGATAGTAACAGCGATGCCAATTATTTGAATTTCAATAAAGAAATCTAAAACCCGAACACACTGACCCCCAAGCCAAAGCTATTAGTCAATCTATTCAGTATGAAGATTTACTTACGACAATTATGTCTCCAAGAACATAACCACGAAGCACGGGATTTGGACTCTGCAGCGCCAGGATCAAATGAAACACTGCAGTCACCAGGCCGAGTAGTGTCAGAATGAACACGACTCTAATTGAAGCTCGTGGCAAGAACATCGTTGAAAGTGATGCCAGAGATGCAGCAACAGAAGAAAGACGAACAGCCAACGTGTAGACAAGGTATCCATATGGCAAGCACGTGTATGACTCAGTAGATGGCAAAAAGCCATTTGACAATGCATTCACCACTCCAACTACTATCAGAAGCCAGATAAATACTCTGTTTGGCATTTTCACTGATGTTGCTTTAGCAGCTTGTGCTTGCTCTGAAGCAATGCTTTCATCATTATCTGCCTTCTCAAGCAGCTTTTCACACTTAGGACTTCTACTTTGTTCAGTTTTACATTCAGCTGATTGTACTGTTTCACTGTTTGCATGGACCAACTGGTATCTTTGACGGGTATCGTGATCCGGTAAATTGCTATCATTAACAGACATCTTATGAATTTCACTCGTGGGTTCACCTGCACTTTGCTGGAATTTGTCAGAAATATCCACCACAGATACATGACCAATCATTTCCGATCTTCCACATTTGGAGAAGTTGAGACAGCAGAATGAAGCAAGAGATAAGAGAAAAAGAGCAGTGAGACAGAAAAAGAAGACTTGGACTGAAAACAGCGGCTTCTTGCTCTGAATGATAAAACTACTAGTGACATTCAGCATTCCTGTGATATTTCCTGGTAATGTGTCATTCACAAACTGTGTGCTATTCCAATGGCAGTCGGGAGGACTTCCAGCGCCCTGGATAAGTCCAATGAGCGCCGGAACGAGACCACTAAATCCTTGCCCTACATAGTGTGCTGAAATGTAAGAAGACGGAAAACGAGCCATATATGGCAGGAATACCAGTGAAGTCATGCAGCTGGTTAGTGCTGTGGGTACCATCTGTGTTAGCATGATGACACTACGGAGACGTCCACCAATGAAGCTCGTTATCGGCCACAGAAATGAGAGCATGAAAATGTTCACTGCTGAAGCGATTATTATAATCAGTGTCAGCACAACTTCTGCATCTAATGTTTTGGTGGTTTTGCAGTCTTCTTTTGATTTTGCGTTTCTGCCTCCTTGTTGAAACTTGTGAATAATAGCATACACTGCCGGTCCGACATTTGCCAGCTGGATAATAATTGCAAGATAGGATGGCAAACTCCAACCCTCCGGCAAAGTGGTAACAAACAGTGGCATTTCAACCCATATCCCGACAACATCCATCCATGTTGACATTGAAAACAGAATGACAGCAACGTATACAGCGACCGAAACTTTCTGCCCAGCATGCTTCATTTCTGCTAGCTACAAACAATAACAAAGACTACAAACTTACAATAATATATCAATATTGCATACTCTATGCATAGCAAATTTGATGCTATGTTCCATTCTCATTTATTTCCTTGTAAATATGTTGCCTTTTAAATGCATCTAAATGCTTTGATGTTCAGCATATGAAATAATTCTTAACGATTAATAATACACACAAAAAATAATAATTTCTTAATTAATGGATGGTTTATTGACCAAAAAAAATCCACATAGTGGCACTAAATATCAAAAAATACTGAGATTGTTTTCGACCAACGTAAAATACTAAAAACAATGGGAAGGTGTACTTTGCGGAATGCGGAATTTTTGTAAGGTGTATTTTGCGGAATTTTCGTTGCGGAAAATACTTGCGGAATAAGGTGTATTTTGCGGAATGAAAATTTGCGAAAAATGATGCTGTTGTTGTTGTTGAGTTTTCTCATAGTTTTTGACCGCCGTCTTAATATAGTAAGCTAATTTGTAGCATTGTTTTGGTACGCCTACGTTGTTGATTTAATAGGCCTATTTTAGGCTTTCGCTAACTTCACAAACAACATACAAATGGGTGAAAATCAAACTGATTGTTGTTATCTTTTCCCAAACTAATATATGCATCAGAAAAACTGACGACGGCGATGCATTGTACTAGTAAAAAGCAAAAAATTTTAAGCACTAATCTATTAAAAAAACGACGACGCTGTACTCAAATTAAACCAGATAGGGCCTATATAGGCCCAATCAAAATGGACGAAATAAAAGTAACATTGAAAAATGACACTAATTAGGCCTGACATATAGTCAAAGATTACAAAATTAATGCAATTGTAAAATAAATGATGACGATGCAGTAGGCCCACTCAGATTATGTAGCT
>Ga0209367_1007452_pt1 | contig 15078 bp, 9 predicted proteins | sample WorMetLIZISLAND2_FD_187412 | JGI IMG/M metagenome (GOLD analysis project Ga0209367, IMG submission 187412) | Marine gutless worms symbiont microbial communities from Max Planck institute for Marine Microbiology, Germany - Olavius geniculatus... ... | reverse complement strand
GTTGCCTCTACTGTTGGTGCCACAGGAAAACCTCAGCTGGTACTCTGTTCTTAAAATTTCTCGCAAAGTAACACATGCTATTAAGTGCTGATTCTCTAACGATTATTTTTGTCAAAATTTATTGCTACTTAACCAGGACTGTTGGAGTTATTGCAAAAGGTAGCAGGGGTCTGGTTTTTTTTGAGACAGTGTAGAGACTGACCTTGTTGCTTCAGTTCGGCTGCTGTAGCTTTACCAATGAATGACAACACAGGTCGTAGACAACCAAACACTCCATCGAGGAAACCTTTCTGACTTGCGGCGGTGTAGATACGGCCTGCAGAGCTGGCTGGGGTAGTTGGTGGGGCATCAGGTAGGGCTGGGGACGAGGAGAAAAAGAGATGACCGATAGGTGTTGATGAAGTGGTAGCATTGGTTAATGAGGATGGAGCTGTTCGGTGGGAAGAATTACTTGTCAGCACGACTTGCACATGACCATCGTTGTCCAGCCGTAGTACACTATAAATGAAAGCAAATCAAATCACATAAAGTATTACTTTAATAAAACAAGTGACTGCACACTGCATAAAAACATTCAAAATTAAAAAAAAACAATACAGTCAATAACTCGGGCAAACACACGTATCATAAAATTACAGTCAGCGACAACTAATCGACATAACCGTACTGTCTCTACATTCCATTATAAACATATCACTCAATAGTAAGGCTGTGAAAATTAGCGATTAATTAATCGATTAATTGTTAAAAAAATTGTTTGATTAATTTTTTTTAATCGATTAAAATTCGATTAAATTTTCGACATGTGCTCCGCTTCCAGAAACAAAAAATCCACTAAACTGGTGGAAACTGAATAGCCATCGTTTTCCTGTTCTTGCTAGTTTTGTAAAAACAGTAGGCCTACCTGCGACATCTGTCCCATGCAAACGCCTGTTTAGCTCATCAGGCTACATTGTGAACAAAACGCGTGCTGCTCTTTTGCCCGAAAATGTGACATCACTTGTTTGTCTGCGTGATTGGCTGAAAGCCTGAAATGTGTGTTAACTGACTGCATAGTGTACAAGTAGGCCTATACATTTCCAACTTGTGTGAACGGTAACAAGTACACTTGCATTTTGCAGTTTTCATGGTTTTTTGCATTAACTACAAAATTGAAAAATTGTTCGAAATTAATCGATTAATCGCGATTAATTTTTGGTGATTAATCGATTAAAAAAAATTTTAATCAGTACCAGCCCTACTCAATAGTATTATTTATCACAGTGCTATATTTGTCCAAGTATTTGTGAGACACAGGGCTTGAAGTGGGAAAAATAAGTGCCGGTATGGTAACTTTGTCTTCCTTCCCTTCCTCCTCTCAAGCTAGCACTATTTTAGCTAAATGTCGGAAAACTGCCCGCAGAGCATACCAGTATGTCTTTTCTTGGAAAAAAGTGCCGGTATGCTTTCCAGGTGGCCAAGGAAGTGCTGGTATGCCATACTGGTCCATACCATCTCACTTCAAGCCCTGGTGAGACATGGATCAACATGCAATACATTTTAATCTTTCTAAAACTGATATTATTTTTGTACAATCATGTTGTGACTTGTGCATTACCTGTTGGCAAAATGATCAGCTGTACTGCTGCCTGAGCTGCTAGTAAGGATATTGATAGCTGATGGAGTGTTACGACTGTTGATTGGCGGTTCGTGTGAACGATCATCAATGTCATCAGCAGGAGCAGACGATAAGTAACACTTTCCACTCTTAATGCCAACGTCAATGCAGCTAATGTTGTTATTAACTGGAAGACCACTGTGAAGACCTGCAGCAGGATTAGCAGGCAGACTGTAAGACAGAGTACTGCCGCACGTTACATTCGACGTACTATTGTTGTTATTATTGTTGTTGTTGCTGTTTGTGCGGGCTTGTCGTCGCGGCGTAATGTTCTTCTTTCTCTCCAGTGTCATTTTCTATCAGGATTCACTAAGCAACAGACAAAAGCACATTATTTTCATTACAAATCTTCGTGTTATCATCAACACTGGAAAAATCGAACGCTGAAGGCAGAAAAGTCGTGAAAAACAGAGAGAAAAGCGCAAAAGTATTATTTTTATACATATTATTATTTTAACAACAAAATTCTACACAGTTTAAGAACACCACCGGAAATTGCACATGTAATGGTGTCACTCCAGTAATCTAAAGTGAAAGCTTAATAGAAACCATAAAATTGATCAATACCAAGCAGTAAGTAAATTTCATCGATGCACGAATCGAATATTAGGCCACGTTCGTTCGTTTACCTCCAATAGAATGCGAATCTCGCCAAGGAAATGTCGACTGTTAGTTTTGAATCCGAATAAACAAAGTCTGAAGTATTAAACAGAATACTCAGAAGTCATAACGTTTCCAGTTCACAGACAGACAAGCCTATGTCGTTTGGCGACAGTGGATCAGTTGAAGCGCAATAAACAAAGCACCAGACCACACAGCGACGAGCAATTGAATTAAATGACGGCACCATGGCACGACGACTACAGGAGCATCAGCCAAACTATAGGCCTAGCAGACACGAAAAGATCAATAGAAATGTTACTGCTACGTATAGCGGCGCATGTGCTGGATACCAGGCCTATGTTGTAGGCCTATACTACTACTGGCCTGGATTTTTCGCCCCCGGGCTGATTCGCCATTAATTGAAATAATTAAGCCTACTAATCAGTTAACGATACATTGTAATTGCTGTCGTTCAATGAACAGAAACAAAACTGAAAATATTAATTTACATTAGACCAATATTACTCAACAGGGGGGGGGGCGAATCGTCCAAGCTGAGGAGGCGAATCAGCCAGGGAGCGAACGAACCATATGGGGAGCGATTCGTCTAAGGCGAGGGGGCAAATCAGCCACGGGGCGAAGGGGTGAAAGAGCCAAATGGGCGAAAAAGCCAGGTGGCGAACAAGCCAGGAAGCGAAACGGCAAAAGGGCGAAAAAGCCATAATTCTGAAACAATCATAAATATATCTGCACCGAACGACTGTAAACGCTGGTCACGGGCCAGTCATTGTTCACAGGCTCACAGCTATTATTCCAGTGCCTTAAGTAGCACTGTAGCAGACAAGAAACCAGATTTAGCCTAAACCTATCACTGATCAATTAATCAATAATTCTAATTCTTTGAAAATAAACGACAAAAAACTCGCAGACATCGATAGAAACTCCGATTTTTGATTTTAGATTTCAACTGATCGATAAGTACGTTATAAATTTATTTCTAGGTTAGTAAATTAATCTACACTGTACATTTACTTATTTAACTACTTGCTTACTAACTTACCAGGGAATTTATCACTGAGAACAGTGAGAAGTACGTGTCAAGAAATGAACTGTTGCATCTTGCAGCAAAGCTGCAATTAACAGGAAATTAGAAATAAACTCACAAATCATCAAAACATCTACTAAAGTATATAGATTAGCCTACTGCCAAAAACTGTCGCAGCTGCATGCGATTCCGACTGTTCACACACATTTCTCCCTATAGCGTGGTATCTGTCATCTGCTTGTCTACTGTCTGTTACACTCGTGCCCCCTGCTGAAATGGCAAGTAGACTACACTTATGTACGATGTCCAACATAACATTAATTGGGTGAAGTCAACTTTCGCTGAGACTTAAAAATAATCTTTATAGACGCTTATTTTAGACTGAGTTTAAGAAAAACTTGACTTCACCCATTGACAAGTGAGTGACCCAAAGTAAGGGGAGATTTGGCGAGAACCACGCAGCGAATTGCTGCTGTTAGCCATGGCGAACGCTAAGCAGCATTTCGCTTATCTGGTCCTAATTTCCACTGACACACAAATCCGCACTGAGATGATACTTAAAATAATATCAAACTACACTTAGGTCTAATCACTCTAATGCCATTCATTTCAGAACTACACGAAAATTTTACGTTGGGAAGTGCAGAGCTAGTGCAGACCAAGAAGCCCAGCTGTCGCTAGGGTGGGCCGACCGTACGGTGTACCGCCTATACCGGTATGTAGCCCCATATACCGGGTATATGGTGACGCTGCTACGCTCTATATCGAACGCTACGTACAATCAACGTTAGATACGATTTCGTAATTCTGTGCACGCCTGTGAGCAGCAACTTTGCATTTATTTTTGCGGCCAAAACGCTGCAGATAGCAACATTGACAGCCCACATAAATTTTTTATCATCGCCTTATTCAACGGTACCTCGCCGACCCCCTATATATGACGTCCGGTTTAGCCACAATACATGCGTTAGGCCTACAGATGACGATGACTAGCGACGACGGACGATAGACAGACGACACATCGTGCCAAAGACTCGACCTATCGGTCGGCCAAAATCCGCCAAAAACACCACGGATTTACGGTTTTTAGGCTAGTCGTTCACATGCGACGCATGTCTGGGCCCATAGGCCCTTGCCCTAAAAACAAACGACGTTTTCAGTAAAAACTTACCACGGACGACACATACGACGAGGATAAAATTGCACCAGTAAACGAATGGTTATTTAAACTGTTGAATTCACCGCAATTTTCTAGAAGTTCACACGCGTTAGTAAAAACAATATTATTTTCACACGCTCGCACATTTAGCCGTACGTACGTGAAATGAGTCAGTCACGCCCACGTGGGCGGGCGGACGAGCTCATTGCTAATGTGGATGCAGTCTGCTGTAGCCCTGCTAAGAACTACCAGGAAACAAAGACGCGTGAACTACGCAATATTAATCGATCCGCTGTGAGCCACAATTTCGTCACAGTCATCCAACATAACAACACTGAGGAAGAGAGGCAACGCGAAAGTCGTGACCGAAACCGAAAAAATTGTGAGTCTGATTACGCGGCCAACATTGGTGAGACCGAGAACTGAGTACTGCAGTTCGCAACATTCACATAACGAGCTTAACGCTAAATAAGTAGAACTGAAGTTTAATTGTAAAATCACGTGAATAAAATGAATAACGAGCAGAATCGTCTACCATCAATGCCAAGCACTTGGCAGCTACAACGTTCGTGTTTGTATTCATATAATCTTCAGACACACGCACAACTTTAGCGGATCACGAGTCCAATTCAACTCTGTCCATTCACCGCAGCCACTAGCGACTATCGATCTTTGGCTGGCCACGGGGCGCTGGCAGTGGCAGCAGCAGCAACCGCCCATAGACATCATGAATATTAATCAGCTGGGCTTCGCGAAGAGGCGGGCGGGGCTTGGCTGTTGAGTGTGCCGTAGCTAGGGCTGTGTCAAGTACTCGAATTACTCAATTCCGAAATAATTATTGGACTCAGGGTAATATTTTTTGCATTCACATCAAAATATTTCGCTACAAAATAATTTGAAGTTGAGATTTTAAAAAACCTACTAAATGAAATGCATACTAAAATCATGATTTAATTAATAATAAATGGAATAAAGTTGTAAAGCCCACTATGACTACATTGACTAGCCTACATTGTACAGGATTACCGTGTTACATTATTGGTTTCTAGCTGCTGTACTAAACGCGGCCTGTGTGCGAGGCACAGTGGATGTTCTAAGAATGTATATTACCATTGTACATAATAACAAATTGCTATGTTTACAAAAAATAAAACAACTCTAAATTGGAAAGTCAAGACGCAGAAATGCTTTTTGCGCATAATTACGTACGTATAATAAAATATTAAAGGTTATAACAATTAGACTTACTTATTTACTTACAAAACGAGTATGCCAGTACAAGTTAAACTATTTGCCGACTACTCGGTAGCAATTACTCGGATTGCACAGCCTTAACCAACAGCTGCAGCCAGTGAGAGGAGGTTGGTCGTCTGCGGCACGGCCGACTCGCATTATTAATGTCAGGGGGTGTCAGGGTGCAGAGAAATATGCAAATTGGCGTATATGGGTCCACTAGAGAACATTCATTCAGCATTGACATTATGTTGTTTACCAAGTTGACAGAGATGTTTTTCGAAGGTTACAAAACATAAAAACTCATTTACAGGCTTGTAAAACCCACGCGGTAAACGTTATTTTGTCACAACCCACAATTGGCCTATATACACCATCGAGTTATATATTCTAGTGGATATCATTGCAGGGTAGGCCTATATATGTATAATTATATATTGTGATCTCACTCCATTCAAGCGTCTGTATATCACACGTGCGTTCAGGCAAAACATACCGTCGATCACGGACATAAAATAGGGCTATGCCAGTGTATTGTCTCGTTACACTCGCATAATACAGTGTAGGGGACCACGTTGAAACCTAACATTGTATACAAGTTAAGCTTACAGTCAAGATGGTTGAACAACCTAGCCCTAACAATGACCTTTTTTGAAAATTGGCACACTGCTGAACTGGAGAAGATTCATATATTTGGTTTTCTGTGCCTTTTTGCTTTCCAGTTTAACAAGAAATTTAAGCTAATGCTCACGAGACGCACAGAAGTCTGTAACAGTTCCGGTTCAGTAGTTTAGCTGAAAATTGGGGTGTTCACGCTAAATTAATATACAAGTACCAAATTCTCTATCTGGATCACATAATGATAGTTCCGTGCCGCCACCTATGATATAGACTTGTGTCGCAGCCCGAAATCGCCAAAAAAATCTATAAAACCCCCTATTTTGTCGATCAAGGTCATTCAAGGTCATTGAATTCGGTGCCAATCGAGAGCCAGTGTACGACTTGCTATTAGTGATTAATACTGACCTAGGCCCAATCTCGCACCGTTACTGAGATACAGCGACTCATTGGCCAAAAATCGCAAATTTTACCCACCCCCTCTCATTTAGCGCCGTCGTTCGGGGTGACCCTGTTCGAATTTATGTAAAAGCTTTACGGTTCCTGAAACTAGAGTCTTCCAGGCAGCCGACGGTGAAGATTTGGTGAGTCTAGCTTACACCGTTTTGACTGATCCACCAGTGACGGACGGACGGACAGAATTGCGATGGCTAAGACGTGCTGAAAGCAGTACGGGACAAGAGATGGACCAATGGAAAAAGGGGCGACGGGCGGGCAAGCAAGACCCATAATGCGGCCTAACAGGCCGACAACATAATAATGTGCATGTGCGTCTGAGTGACAGAATAACAAAACCAAAAAAGTTAAATTGATATTAGTTTATTATCAACATTTGACTTATTATGTCACACGATTAATCTAAACTTAAATTATACTCAGCTGCTATCAGTTGAAAACCAATAACGTTAAGCCTATGGATTTGTTAGCACAATACCCTAACAACGTCCATGGCATATTATGGTGGGCTGTCCAATCCATCCGCCCATGGACGACGACGGTGCAGAATTCTACGGTCCAGAGAAGCAAAATATTCTGGCACAAATTGAAAGCAAGGAAACAGAAGCTAGGAAAGCCGACCGACTACCATCGAAAAAGCTAAAAAATGCAATTCAGCAAAATCTAGCGAGAGGCAACTGTCATCATGATACACCGAGTACTGACCTACTGGGGCAGATTCTTGTACTGTTGGTGTACTCCGAAGCCACCGACGTGCAGTAGCAACTACTAGGGATGTTGTTTATATGTGAATGTGATCGCATATTTTGCCAAAACCCGCATATCGCATATTTTTCCGCATATAATGGCATTTTCAAAATCGCATATGCGAAAATTATGCCGCATATGCAAAAATTCACATATATGCCGCATATTTCTGCATATGTGATGGCATTTTTCAGCATTTTCCTTGTCCAACGTGGTTCTAAGACTGCTAAATATTTTGGCGGCAAATGATTTTACCGGTATATATGATTAGACGTTGAATAAATTGAAGTTGAAAATGTCAAAACTGTGCAGAAAAAGCCTATTAATGATCATGATTATGATTCTCCGTGACTCGAATTTGCATATGCCGGAAATATGCGGAAAAATATGCCGCATGATGTGCGGCATACGCAGCATATATGTGCCGCACACTTCGCCAAATTCCGCATATTTTCCTGCATATTTTGCCTCAAAAACTTCCGCATATTTTAAGGAAATTCTCCGCTATAAACCAACATCCCTAAACTACAGCAATATGCTCAGGCATAGTAGCAAAGTGCACTTGAAGGAGACACGCAGATACGGCAGTACAAGTAAGCATACAGGCAAGCAGTATGATACAGAGCGACTGTGAGACACAATGACACAGACATAGCAACACAACACACCCACTTATTCGTTGTCCAAAGCACAAACTTTACTACTTCGATGAGTTTCCGACTTGCCGAACAACAAGTCCTACGACATGATGCAGACTTGTCATGGGCTTTCAATTTGCTGCGAATCATACCGTTCTACAGCTTGTTGTGCAGCAAGACACATAGCAAAACCACAACAAACTGAAGTTTGGGTTTAACTAACTACAGAAATGGGACTTTTCTAGCGACAACCTGACGGAGACCTGATTGCAGACGTGTGGCCTAGTTTGCAAAACTGTTTGGAAATTTTCACAAGCCTTTTCCAAGTCAAATTTAAATTTCTTCTGGTGCATTTTTCTCAAAAAGTCCGATTTTTGGCTAAGTTCGACCTGTGCAATTTGGTAAATCGTGCCTCTGATTTCCAACAAGACAGACCAAATGAAATTTAGCCATTACCATACAAATCTGACATCTGCCAAAGCACAAAACCAGCATCACAAAATGACACACAATTGAGCTAAATAGCAACTGACAAAGTGAAGGCAAGTGAATAGAACATAAATAAAATTGCTATGACGAAACAAAACGTACAAAAATTTGTCTCTAACGGGGTTTGCACATGTCCAGTGAGTACAACAAAACAATTTATTTTATTGTACTGCAGCTGCACTGTGTGAACCGCTGCAACAAAAAAATGCAAGTTTGTAGAGCTCTGTGAAACTCACTGTCGGGTAAACAGAGTTGACGGTGACTTACTGCACGTCTGAGTCCTACAAATGTGACTGTGATGCTGAAACGTTAACTTGCCCCAAGCAATTAACACACATGCTCGTAACACTGTAGCCAAACACCACAAAGAGCAGGGCAAAGGCAGTAACATGTGCAGACACATCAACGGTCACTCCACTTTGAGCAGGAACACATTCAAACTCACCACATTTCCGGGAATTATGCAACCGAGATCGCAACCCCCTCTCAACAATAAACTGTTTTCCCTGATGACAAAGACAACAACATATGCCTTTGTCAATTCCTTGAATTTTCCATGACAGCTGTCAAATTTCCTCGCATTTTTAAATCTTCTGGGCAAATGGTCACTGGTCACCTTGGCTCTAGTGCTCACAGAGCCTCTCACTGTTGTTATAACACTGTACAAAATGACCACCCAAGATGCACACAAACACAGATGAAGAAAGACAGACAGACAGACAGAGAGACAGTGGCAGACACGCATGCCAATCGCTCAAGAAGTAAATCAACGTCTTCAACAGAATCACACTTATTCAGGGACCACTCACAAATCTGCGAAAGTTTCAATTTCTGCAACAAAATAATGTGGGATCAACATTAACGTAGAGTTCTGCAGCATGATTATGCGAATCAACCTTTACGCTAAATACATCATCTATTAATAAACACAGCTCGGTAGTTACCAAATGCAAGATAACACAAAAAGTACAAAATAAATACACTTCATTACACTTCATTGCGAATTAGTCCAGTTTTGTTGAATTCCAACAACATACATTTCACTGCAATTACAACACAGAAACGCTTCTTAATCTACAACTACAGAAAATGGTTTCGTGTGAAGTCCTCCCACTGTTTGACACTATTAGTCAATCACTGAGAAAAACTGCAACAAACACTGTAAATAAAACTTTAAAACTTTCAAGTTTTCAGACCATTACAAACTAAGCAAAAGATGTCGCTGTATAAATCTTGAGCTACCAAAATATCACTAATACTGATTCTCTAAAAAGCAAAACGAAACACATCGATATTACACACTTTGTTAAGTCCTATGAAATTCAATAAATGCTAACAAATGGGCAATAAATCACCCCAGAGTGTGTTTCATACAGATAAAAATAACAGACTTATCACCAACATGTAAATATTTTGGTTCTTCAATAGTTTTGAGATGCATAGTTACAACATCAACTGACGGTAGAAAGTATAAGCAAGTTTTCATTACATGATATTAGAGATGTACCGAACATTCAATTTGTACTCTTACTAAGCAGAGTACTGGCTTTCATTCCAATAATCTGTGTAGTTCAAACACATATAATGGGTGATCATATTTTTTTCTACTACTTACAAAGTCGCAACCAGAAGCTGCTGACATGCCTGTTGCTTTTATACTGAAAACAATGTAAAATTATTTTCGTAGTAAAAAGTGCGCAAAAATTTTATATTTCATCACATACAATATCGTAAGTTAGGACTGATCTGACAAAAAGCACTGATTTTCCATCTTTTCTAAATTAGCTGCAGATTTTCACAGTTTGTTCATTCAATATTTGTAGTTGTATTTGGCCAACAGGAAGAACCAAATGTTCAAATTCATCCAATGATAAAAATCACTGTTCAGTAATCGGCACAGCCCTAAATGACATAGTGCCAACAAGTCATACAATATGGTGCATAGAAAATCCACTTACAATTACACAACAACTTATGATACACATATGATCATCTAATGCGACAATTATTCATGATATCAAATTAATTGTTAAAAACGAAATCAACAAAAAAAAACATACTGTTAGATCTTGACAGCTGAGATAAGCAGGATAGATTTATGGCAATAACTTTTTTTAATTAATGGATATATCAAAAACCACCACAAACGAGATTATTGATGTGTCAGTCATAAATTAACACACAATATTGACAATTGACTGCTAAAATGCTAAAATACACATAGAACAAAATATTAATAATTTCAGTGTTCAGCATAAAAAAATATCTAAATATTCAGTGAGTGGGGCAATGAAAAAAAGTATCTTTGAAATGATACATCAATCAAATGGCACATTTATTAAATCTATTTAATGACATATCATATTGCCAGAAAAACATACCACATGTTGTACTAGATTATCACTGTTTATAGGCATGAAACAGTAACAGGAGCAAAAAAATGCCAATCATGGCTTGCGCGGTAGCAACAAGTTGTTGTAAAAGCAATGTGCCAAGTCAATGGAAAAACCAAAAATATGACCCTCCACAGCTCCCACATTTTCCAACCAATACCAGATGATGCCAAAATACCCTAGGTATGTTAGGCAAATATATGCCTAAAACAAGAACAGTGAACACTAATGCATCCATTTCTACCTACAAATAGTCTGAGTTTGTTAAACTTATGTTTACAATCTCACACACAACTATGAAACTTTCTTGACCAGCATAAAGTAATGACGACAAGATGTATGCGTACCAAAGCTACAAAAATCTGTGCAAAAAACAATCTTTCAAAACCTAGTAAACCACCCCTTATACAATGACAATGAAAGCATGGCAGTACGCGAATAAGCAAGCAGTAAACTGAGGCAATGCACACAGTGACATTATATGAAATTACAAACGAAAAGCCGTGCAACAAATTACAATGCCACATTATGATGACGAATAGAAAGCTGGGCAGGCAGTGTAAAGCTGGGAGTACAAGACACAGTTGTTGCTGCAATGATTTCAGCAACAGTTGCGGCACTTGTTGCAACTGAGAACCGACTTAACACTCTATGGTTGCACAAACAGCTGTGTTGACACTATTACCGATGCCAATTAAAAACCAATCTATACCCGTCAAGATTAATCAGCTGAAAGCAATCACCAGCACAGAGTTTGTGCAACCCTCTCTGCAATAAATTGCACAGAAACGAATATGATACACAGGTTTCTGCAGAAAATCAGCTCAAGAGTGTTGCAGCAACCTGTTGCAGGCCGTATTCACAAAGTAACAGTCGCAGCTACAATGCCAGAAAACACCACACGTGAAAAATACACAAAAATATTCGTTGACGACAAACAACACAAGAAACAATCAGCTGTAAGGCGCTCAAACAAGACAATGAAAAGTAATCATTCTCACTGACTTTCTTTATTGATATCTTTGTGATGATAGCGGAATTACTGCTAGTAAATTACTACCTCGAACGAGCAGCTTATGCTTCAAAGCCTGTCCATCTGCATGCAAGACAAGTACAAAAGTTATGAACTGATTTTTAAAGAAATATTTTAAAGATTTTGGAGACGGTCCAAGAAATAAGTGACTAGATTAGAACTGTTTACTTCTGGGAGTCTGCCTAACCAGGAGCAGTCTAATATTTTCTGCTACCTGATTTACCATAATTCCTTGAACTTTCCACTAGAGGAAACTTGATGGTCAGAACAATCATGTTCATCACACACAAGATACAGGTGTAATGTTATGATTAGTATGATTATGATTAGTTATTTGTGCATACATCTATGTTATGATTAGTAATACTACTGTTTACAATATTACTGTGATCGAATCAAATGTATTCTGCAAAACTATCGTGTATAAAGACTAATGTTACCAGATTACAACAACGCTGTAGACCTAAGCACTAGTCTGCCTGATTAATTCACTATAACAACTTAATTAATACACAATTATGAAAATATTCTACCTCAGTCATAAAATTTAACTCAAAAGTCTGCATGAATTGCCAATTACCATGTTCTACATTGTGAGCAAAAATCTACTCGTAGTTGAAAAGTAAGCAACAATGAAATTCATTACATAAATTATGTCAATATTTGCTATATACACAAGCTGGCCACTCCAGCGCCCTAGAAACACGATGAAAATTCTGACATTTTGTTTTCCATGTAAGGATTACCCACGCCATGCATATTAACAGTACAGAGACAAAATATACCACTATAATAGTACAGTAATACAAAATCCTATTTAATATTAATCCCAAATATATAGAGACAGTTTTGCTGACAGTTTTTTCCCCGAATACAATGGATTTTTGGCATATCCCTTAACTTTTCCATAATAGCTTTCAAATACCTGGACATTTCCAGGTTTTTCCCAAATACGTGGCCACCATGCATATAACAGAGAATTGCAACAATGGGAAAACCAGCTTTCTGATATTGTCCAAATACAAAAAAAACATCTGTTAATTATGAGGTACTACAAAACAAAATAGCAACTGTAACAATCTTCATTGATACCACTAAATAAAGCTCCGATACACTGTTTACAACTCACAAAAAGTAGAAAGGCCTGCAATACAACGCTACTGGTGATAATGTCAGACGGCAAATGCAACAAAGGACTGGCACGGCTCAAGGGGACATGCAGCTGTGTCATAACAGACAAGCAGAAAAGTACACCACCAATTTTTCTTAGAACTTAACCAAATGTTGACCTATTTTCAAAATTCTGACACTGGCACACTGCTATAGAAAAATCTGCCACAGGATAGCTGTTAAAAGATTACACCATGCCTAAAATGTGTTGTTATACTACCGTGTGAAGTACAAGCGTCAAAAATTAGCACATGCTTGTGTACTGGCAAAAAGCCAAACATTTTAAACATACAATATGACGATGAATACCTCACTATATACACAAAAATAATTCAGACTGGTGGAAATGTTTGCTTAATTTAGAGTTTGCGAAAATAGAAACATAATAAGCTGCACCGAGTTAGCCAGTTTTCCGGCATCTATTATTTCACAAGGTAGTGTAGCAACACATCAACTCTGTTGAAATCTTTAACGACTGCTTTACTGCAAATTTTCCATGAATGAAAAAAATAATTAAGACTGAGGCGGTCTACCTTTCCAACTGCCATTTTGTGTAAAAGTTCTGCTACTGATAACTTGATGTCTGTGAACTATCTTACACACTGACATTCAGTCACTAATAAGTTACATGAATTCACCACAAACTACGACTTTTACTTACCAATAATATATGATGATTTCATTCCCAAGGCGAGTGACCAACCACCATGTAGGACAGCCTCAGTGAAGCAGTAAATAGATGTTATAACTTCAGAAAGTCTAACCCGAGCTTATGTTAAAATTAAGTAGATTATTCAGAATCTGATTACTGAACATGTCAAGTGGGCTCAGTTTTGCATCAGTGACGTTGATTTTGCAATTTCTTTTTCTTTTTATTTATTTTATTTATTTACCTAATACAACTTTCATGTTCAATAAGTAGCTTATTAGTTACTGCTTGCTATCTATGATCAGAATCACATGGACTCATCCAATACATGGGAAGCATTGCCATTAATGTTGCCATTCTTAGCACGAGAACGCAGCAAATATGCTGCAGGGCTTCCTGTAACGTAACCATTGATGTATGGCGGGGACTTTGTTTCTGAGGGGGACCCTTCCTCGACGGTGGCGGCCTCTGTCGTTTCAACTTTCTGTTGAGGTCTGCGGCGGCGCTTGGGGAGGACGTAAGATGTGTAGTAGAAATGCAGGAAAAGGAAAAGCATGGACCAGGTATAGTAGAAAGTGATTGCATTGTAGAGCCATGGGTAGTCGCAGTCGGTGCGTATGAACATGTTGTAGCCGGTGTGACTCACGATTGCTACGAACTGTGCCTGCAAATCATAAGATTCAATCGTAGTACCAGCAAAGTATGGCGTTCGCAAATCATATGATTCACTGCATTTACAAATCACATGATTCTACCATATTAACAGTCATGAAATGTACCTACAACCATTGGATTTGCTTATTACAGCTGTGAACATGACTCAAAAATTACAGGATTCAATAATGTCACCAGCAACAAAATGTACAAATAAATCAAAAACAAATGTAAAAAAGCCACCAGAAAACCAAATGATAACTGAAGTCTAATTTCACTTCACTGCACCAATAAAACTCACAAAAAATATAGAAAAAGAGTAATGAATACCTATCTTTCTGATAACAAGATTAAACTACTGGTGTATATGTTAAAAACAGCACTGAGCATAATTATTTGACAGCATCTTGGATTGATAGTAGAGCTGTCAAGGCGTTAATTTTTTTAACACATTAACGCAGTGCGTTAATTTTTTTAATGCATTAATTAACGCGTAAATTAACGCACCCAGTCCCGTCGAGATGGAGAGTAGGA
>Ga0209367_1007451_pt1 | contig 15079 bp, 8 predicted proteins | sample WorMetLIZISLAND2_FD_187412 | JGI IMG/M metagenome (GOLD analysis project Ga0209367, IMG submission 187412) | Marine gutless worms symbiont microbial communities from Max Planck institute for Marine Microbiology, Germany - Olavius geniculatus... ... | reverse complement strand
GACAACCCTGCAGGAGTTAAGCCACGCTGCCCTAGATAGGCAGCGGTGGGCAGCGATAGTAAGAATGGCGTCAGACACCAACGGGCATTAAGCCCACGGTTGTCGATGATGATGATGATGATGATGACCATCAAGGTCAACTCAGCCTTTCATCTCTCCGGGGTAGGTAAATCGAGTACTGGCCTGTCTTGTCAGGGTTATGGCTGACGCGTTTAAACACTGTGTGATCCCATATGGCAGGTGACGCTCCGTAGTTGTGAAATGGGTTTCCTATGAATAGCAAATGTCATTTAACTATAACAGCGACAGAAGAACATCATTCTTACACACTGCTAACTACAATCACACTGTTGCTTTTAGGCCTATTAACTTTTTACATTCATCACATACAATACTAACAAAACTTTGGTGGCACGTGCTTAAAGCTCACGATGTACTTGCAAGATTCTTAGAAAATTTCATTGTAAAGTGCTTACCGACTCCTCCTTGGTTCAACGTTCCTGAAAAAAGAAACACATAACAAAATGTACATTGTACAACTAAAATAACAGTCAAACACGACGCAACGAAAACTCGCTAAAAGTTGAAGACAGGGCGAAATGATTAGGATCACCGATCAGTGAAAATAAAATTAAAGGTTAAAATCACCGATCGGTGATCGTAACCGACCCCAGAAGAGGGCCTAAACCGAGACCGCCCGGCGCCGTAAGTACGATTGGGCGAAAATCTGAAATGTCTCTCTGTCTCCGAAATCCATCAACGAATTTTACAGTTTTACTGCAATTTGGCGTCAATTTTTTCCAAGTAAGGGTCATCTTTTCCTCCAATTTTTGTTTTTGTCCGCTGTCCTGTTTCGGACGCAAAGTGAAAATGAAAGAAGAGTAGAAATATAAAGTACAGTCATGTAGTAAAAAAACAAATCAAAGACATAAAGCTTCCCGTTTACGTACGGGCAGTTTAATTGATTGCTGATTTTTACAAGCGTAATAGTATTTATATGTAAATATTATGCCAAACATTTAACATCAAATTCGACTTTACTGCACGTGAATACGTATAGGTCTATACAAAATTTTTATTACTTCTGTAGACAAGCGAAGGTGTCGGCCTAGTTTCGACATACTACGTAAGCTGCGTCCACTGCGCCAAGGTAGGCCCTAATAACTGTGTTTCAAAAAACGGGCACCCTTTTTATTTATTTCATAATTCACTCAAATGATGATCAATTTACACGAAATTTTTATCAGATGTAGCTGACGAAATGCTAATTCAAAATATATGGACAAAATATGGCTGTTAGTTAAATATTCTTTGCTAGTTGTGATGTAATGCTGACGTCATAGTGTGGCGCAAGTACAAACTGGTTTGTCACAACCGGTGCTGTAAGTTGCTGAATAGCTGCCCTGCATCGATGGTGAACTTTATCTGTGTCGCTGATGACATTAAACCGTTGAAGTTTTACCATTGCAACCACAAAAACGCCTAAAACGATCACTTTCACACACTTGTAAGGATAGCTTGACTTTTAGACCTTGCAGCATGACAGTGCACCAGCACACATTGCCTGTAAGTTGGTTGAGTTTTTGAATCGCAAAGCGCCTGATTTCATGCTCCCGTGTTGCTTATTGCTGATACGATGAAAATTTTTCATCAATGAACCAGATGAAATTCACCATCGAAGCAGAGTAACAAGTGACAGCACCAGTTGAGACAAGCAAGCTTGTATTCATGATGCATTATGACGTCAGCGTTACATAACGACTACCAAAGAATATTTAATTAACAGCCATATTTTGTTGAAACATTTTGAATAAGTATTTCTTCAGCTACAACTGGTAAAAATTTCATGTAAATTGGTCACGACTTGACTGACCTATCAAAGAAAGAAAAAGAGTGCCCATTTTTTTGAAACACAGTGCATTATCTTAACTCTGACCTCTGACCTTATGACTTTTTTAACTGTTCAGTTAATAGGTCTACACTTTTCGAAAAAGGAATCTTTTCATACGTTAGATCCTCAGAAACAGTTAGGCCTATACATTGGTGGTTGGGTTACTGCTGCCATGGGAAATTTAACATGAATTTTTTCTGGTTTTCTATAGTAGGCCTACACCGTTTTGTTTTCAAGTTAGGAGCACATACGGGACAAACAGACGCACGCAGACAGACGGACAGACAAGATTCGTAATGCGGTCTATTACGACGGTCGCATACGTAGCATACCGGTATTAAACGTCATGAATATTTTTATTCTCCGTATAGTTTAAAATTATTTAGCTTCTTATCTTATCTGTGTGTTTTCTGCTGCATTTCTGGAATATACACTGTGTCTCAAAAAACCGGACCCCTGCTACCTTTTGCAATAACTCCAACAGTCCTGGTTCAATAGCAATAGATTTTGACAAAAATAATCGTTAGAAAATCAGCACTTAATAGCATGCGTTACTTTGCAAGAAATTTTAAGAACAGAATACCAGCTGAGGTTTTCCTGTGGCACCAACAGTAGAGGCAACTGCACTGCAGTACTCCAACGAACCAACAACGTTAGTTACGAAAAATCATTAAATGTTATAAAGCCAACGTTTGAAGTTGAATGAACTGTTGATTAGCAACATCATAGTCAGAAGTTACAGCAGATGTTCAAAGTGCTGTCCCTTTACTCGAACACAGGCCTGGAGACGTCTTCTTTCGTCGATTGCGTCATCGATAACGGTCTGCCGTAGGCCAGACCAGACCTCCACCAAGCGCTGCTTCAGTTCATCCACATCTTTCCCCGTTTTATGAAATATCATAAGCCCGTAACACACTACGATATTGAGTACCTATTGACGATTTTCTCAGCTAATCATTATTATTATTAGGCACAGTTTGTTGTAGTTATTTCAAAACGTAATAGGGGTCCGGTTTTTTTGAGACACAGTGTAGATGTGCAACTTGGCACCATGGTCTAACTGTTGCTGAGTCCCAAAAATTGGAATCTTTGCAGAAAGGGCCCTCAGAATCATCCATCCCATTGCATATGATATGCCATATAATTCTGCATGTGCATACGCTGGGGTAGAACCCCTTTCTGTACGAAGATACGATTTGGAGAGAAAATTTTTTTTCACACAGTTACAAATGCTGACAGTTGTTTACACAACCTTCTTCCCCAACGAAGAAACTCAGATACTATTTCTCGACTCCGATGACATACCACCTATCTCATACCATGGACGAGAACTAACAAATGTCGGTCTTTTACGCACTATGCCTTTGTTATACACATTTGTATAACATTGTGTGCTTTGTTTTGGTGTATCTCGAAATATATGTGGATGTGAACTGGACTGAAATGAGCGTTTTGCGTGGACTGTTTCTTATTTTGTATATTATGTGTAATGTCATGTTATGCTCTATTAGCTATATGTACTTGCTACTGTTACGTGTATGTTTGTATATCTTTTAGCCATCGGCTATCGTTTTTATTAAACCTGAGTTGAGTTGAGTTGAAGCCCCATACTCTGCAGTGCCTTTGTGAAACAGCATAGCTTACAGCTGGCTTCATTATGTTTATCATGCATTATATTATATTATCAGCAATTCAGAACAGCAATTACCGCTTCAATTTCATCCTCTTCTTCATCAACAGTTGACACCGTCACCGAGCTGAATTTGCCCATGTTCTTGGTGTGCTTTGTCACCATCACCTACATAATTACCAGCACATAATTGCCATTCCAATTCACACATTAAAGTGAATACTGTTACAACTATGCTGGCAAAAACAAACTGGCAACAGGTAATGTCTTTAGTTCAAAAGACAGCATACACACTGTTCTCTCATATTAACTCCAGGGAATTAATTGCACTGAACTATTGTAGGCCTAATCCACCAAATATGGCCAAGATATATCAGCTGTGATAGACCATACCAGTAATTATGCATGTTTTATACGTTCAAACTATTTTTATACCACTACGTTTAAGTTTCTAACACATAAATTGTTTGCACTAATTAGCTGGATATACAAACATTCTAACTATCTGGCGCACAATAGCATCAACATGGTCAAAAACAGTGAATAAACCTACATTCACAATGTGTTTAATCACCTTGTTTTGAATTTCAGGTTTTGTACAACGCTGAAGTGTTTGTTCACTATTTGTCTCTTGCATGACACCACAATTAACATACTGGTAAGCAACGTATAAAAGTGGATGAAAAAACATAACTGACATATCTCAATGTTCTAATGTTATTTGCTGGGGGAGTCAACTGCAGCCATAACTACTTCAATCTCTACAGCAATCATTTCAACTAAAGAGTATACATTACAAACAATGAAAACAAAATGTAAAGAAATTCTGACAGTTAAATGACACTGCAAGAAATAGGCTGCAAAGACGTGCCTTCTTAGGTGCAGGAGCAATTTGTGCGTAAATATCAGCTTTGGCCGGTCCGTCACCAGCTTTCACCAATGCATTTGCAACAATGAATGTGATCTGATTGTCATCTCGATGCCGATAATACAGCCACAGTCCACACCTACAAATAACACATGACAAGCTACGACAAACACGCCATAGGCCACAGCATGATAAAATTAGACCAAAAACATCACGTTCCAAAATCAACTATGCTCTCAGCTCATTCATGAAGAATTAAGCTGAAAAAAATGAAGAAAGCTGGCTTTAAGAAAATATGGTGCATCTAGCTGTACAGTGTGCATGAGTGACAAAATAACAATTATCAATCTTCCACATGAAAAAATGTTGGGTGACACTGATTAAGCTGTACTTGGTTCTCTTTCTGACAGCTGCAGTCTCAGCAGCACTGGCACTGGTGATGACACTCTGCTACAGATAGACATTCCTCAGAGTGTCAAACACTGTATTTATTATCTGTTCCATTGCTATAGCATAGCATGGAACAGATTATAAAATCACTTATGTCACACTGTCATTCTGTCTGTAAACGCTCCTACGGCCGCAATTTTGATTCTTTTTTGCACAGTGATTCGGGGCCCGAAAAGTAAGATCGAGTTTGTTTGGGATAAAAATCTGACAACTCCTTCCCCTATTTTACACCAATTTTTTAAAAATATGCATTGCGGCCTATTGAGACTTCAAAGTGGTTTAACTCAGTCCCCGTAAAAGATAACTGCACGCTGTGTTTACCTACCCTACCCGCCTATTTTCGGGGCCAGGCAATCTAACGGTGTTATTTAAATTTACCCCCTATTGACCCGTTGCCATAGCAACCATTCAAAAGTTGCCAAATTTTGCATTACAGCCAATAAAGATTTCAAAGCGGTATAACTCGGTCCCCGTAAAAGATAATTGTGCACTGTTTGCACCTACCCCCATATTTTCGGGTCCGGCTATCCAATGGTGTCATTTAAATTTCTCCACTGCCGACTGCTGTTGCCATGGTAATGATATTTGGGACAAAATTGACTACAACTTGGCCCCCGTGAAAGATAATTGCTCCCTGTTTGCACCTACCCCCTATTTTCGAGCCCGTGCTATCCAATGGTGTCATTTAAATTTCTCCCTGCTGACCCTGTTGCTATAGCAATGTATTTTGGGACAAAATTGACTATAACTCGACTCCCGCAAAAGATAAGTGCACACTGTTTTCACCTACCCCCTATTTTCAGGCCCGGGCTATACAATGCTATTATGTAAATTTCTCCCCTGAAGACTCCTGTTGTCATGGCAACCAACTGTTTTTATTCAAAGACAAAATTGGCTGCAGGCTCACAAGAGCGTCAAATGCTAAAATGCAGCTGCTAGGCTATATATCGTGGCAATGGGACAGATACCTCGTTCCACAGAACGTATTTTTAGGTTATTTATTTATTCATTTCTGTGCTCCTATTTTATATAATGGTTGTGATCCACATTGCCGACCATTGCCTGTTTTGAATTTGTATTTCTTCAGCTACAACTGGTAAAAGTTTTGTGTAAACTGATCATCACTTAAGTGAATAATGAATGAAAGAAAAGGGGTGCTATGTACTATGATAACCTACAATGGTCAAACAAAAAACCTTCAAAATTTAGCTGATAATCATAATTCATTACATGACACATTGACACTATTCATAGAATAAAACTAGCAGTAATTTCTACAAAATGCATTTACATGCATATGCTCTATCAAGCAACCTACAGACTAAGCAAAAGCAGTAGAATTAACACAGCATGCGTCAACTCACTTTTTGCATTTGAACCTGAATTGCTTTTCAATGCCTTCATCCCTGAAAAACACAGTCTGTAAGTGAGATGGCAACTGACAAATAATAAACAAGCAAGTATGCTAGATAAAGACATTGCAATGCTTACAAACATCTATCAGCAAAAAATATGATGCAAAAAAAATCCACCAACTATTACTAAATCACATGAAATCATTGAATACCTTTTGAGATATACAGTTTCATCAGGTTCACAAGTAATCTTGTGTGCATGGCGGGCAGAATCAATGACACGGGAATTATCCCTTGACCTCAGTGGCAGCTTGTCAATAGGACAATCTGAGAGATAAAACAAACATTCAATTAACTTATAAATGACATTAATATAGGCTTAGCAAAAGCACTTCAACTGTGCTTCATACTTCTACAAAGAAATCAATCAACTAGAGTAAAAAATGTGAGAACAACGTAAAATAAGAAATTTGAGCTAATGCTCACGAGACGTGCGAAAGCCTATAGCAGTTCCGGTTCAGTAGTTAAGCTAAAAATTGGGGTGTTCACGCTAAGTTAATATACAAATACCAAATTCTCTATCTGGATCTCATAACGATAAAAGGTAAAAAGTTAAAGGTGTCAATTTGTATAGCGCATCTCGCGTACAATGCCTCTAATGCGCTTTTCATCACTAACCCAAGCCGCCAGCCGCACGGCCACCACGTGCAGCCTGCAGACACAGGCTAACGGCCGGCTAGGGGTGTAGGGGTCAGCCATACCTAATATGAGAGTCATCTGGCCGCATATACAATAGTATACATTAAGCGGTTTCTCTCCCTGATACTCCTCTTTATCTTTAACATCCGTACAAACTACACTTCTTGACACTACTTTGGGCATTATAGTATTTTTCGATAAATACAATTACAACATGAACATTCAAAGAATATCTATACGCAACAGAATTAAATAACATATTAGTGATGGACCAATAACGTTTTTAACTCGTAAACAATAGAATGCAACCAGGGTACCCGAAAACCCGGCCATTTTCAAACCCGTAAACCCGGGTTTGAGAGCGGGCAAAAACCCGGGTTTATGGGTTGGGTGTCAATCAGTAAGCATATGCTGTATAAAATTGCTAATGATATACTTTTTAATTAGCTGTAAGCTTGGTTTGGCTCTTTGGTGCGACAGTGCGAGTCGTCGTCTGTCTGTCTCTAACGGATGTACTGTGGCTGGCTAACTGCAGTAGGTCTTAGGAAAAAGTTTTGACGGATAATTACCACTGTCAAAAGTAACCACAGGCATGCAAAATTGAGCGATGCAGTACAAGGGAAACATTTTCGAATTTGGGGTTGAATGGAGATAAGAAAAGTGTGCTAATTTTAAATGAAAACTGGCCGTATCTCGTATACAGGATGGGCCGTGGGCCAAAAAAGTAAGCTATTGTACTTTTTCTATATTTTCGCTAAATATTGACCAATTTTCACAATTTTTTCACCAGTAGACTCTGAAGAAATTTGTTACTCAGTGGCATGCAAATCACATTTATTATGTTGCTGCACTACCTTGTAAAATATAAATATCCAAAAACGTACTATATCCACAGATGGTAATAAGGTCGAGTGGTGAATTTTTAAAGTATTTAAGTAAAATGTCAAATATAAGTTATAATAAGTGTCAAAAAGTTTCACGTTTAGCTACGGAGTAAGTTTTCATCTTTCAAAAACTTGTAGGGCCGCACAATTGAGATACATCGGTTTGTATGCTCATGCAGTTAACTGAGCAAAAATTGCAGCCATCAACCAGAATTAGTGTACATTGAAAATTAGTGCACAGCAAAATCGTTCAAAGCATTTGAAAAAATGTTTAACATGTTCTCGAATGTTTCTGACATTTACTGTAACTTATATTCTAACAGTTAAGCTAAATAGTTCAAAAATTTACCACTAGACCTTCTGTCCATCTGCAGATGTTGTATGTTTTTCGATATTTATATTTCACAAGGTAGTGTAGAGACATAATAAGTGAGGTGTGCATGCCCCTGAGTAGCAAATTTCTAACAGAGTCCACTCGTGAAAAAATTGATCAATATTTAGCGAAGATATAAAAAAGTGCAATAGCTTACTTTTTTGGCCCACCCTATAGGCTATTCATTGCAAGGTTTCAACCTATTAGTAATATTAGAGACTATAACTTTACTATACCTGGCAGCGGCAATATGCTTATATAAAGCTTGTATATTTTTTTAAAACTCACTTCCAGTTACTTTCCGTACATCTAACCGCTTACAAAATCCACGGCTCGCGACTCGCGAGTCTGCCTCTGACATTTGACCACCAACTGTGAGCCTACACTACCACAACTACCGACCGTTCGCCGGGTACCTGACCTACAAACCCGGATACACGGGTTTAGAGGCCGCCAAACCCGTAAACCTGAGTTTGAAAAATACCCGCCCCCGGGTTTGCATTCCCTAAACAAGCTGAGCAAAGTTGGAAAAATCAACTCACTAACTTTATTACCAATCTTCTAAACGTTTCTCAAATTATAAAATTGTTAATCCACAAATAACCACAAGCTAAACAACACTGAAATGAGCTTTGAGAGTGGCATCATGTATAATACGATACCAGTATTTGCACTTCCTCAACAACCAGGTTGGAAAAAACTTAGGTTTTTAATGAAAAATCTTTATGTTATAGTGTTTTAATCACGATTAAAATAAAATATCATATTATATTTTACAACAAACAAAAAAAAACCAAAAAAATATAAAATTGAACTTTAGAGGTTTTTAAAGCTTTTTTTAAACTTTAAAAAATCTAGGTTTTTCCGACCAATTTTTCAGCACTGCTCCACACTCATGAAAAAGACGTTACACTATAGAAATAGTGATGGCATCAAGGTCGTCATTGAAAATTTTCTCTGCAAAGTTTGTAAAATGTTGCCGCGCAGCGGAAAGCTGAGGCAACATTTTGTGAACTGTGGAGAAAAAATTTTCAGTGATGAATTATGACTCCAGTCAGTACTTGTTTAGTTATACCTCAAAACCAAAACACTTAAACAAAAATCATTTGATGACTTCACTGTTGCCCGGTTATGCAGGCAACAGTTCACTTACTTGATGACCGTGTGAACTGTTGCCCACTCACGCGGGAAACAGTGCACATTTGTCAACATTACGTGACGCTTACAGGTATTTTGCATTGAGATATAACAATTCTCCTTGTTATGCACCATACTTTCCATAAGTTACACACAGGTAAAGCTGTTTACTCATCAAGACTTAAACCATTCAGCAACACAATAAAATTTCTGCTTCTCTATTATCTAAACTGACTTGATCTTGTAAATGACACTATGTCTCGTGCTTATCCTGCATGATATACTAACTTTTCATAAGCGTAAAACGTTTATATCTTATGGGAAGCAATGATGTCCATTTAATTACAAATAACGAAAGTTGAAAAAACTCAACTATACTAAGTGTTTCACAGTCACACTCAACACATTGTATGTACACCGTGTCTCAAAAAACAGCCAAAATTGCTTTTGTTATAACTTTGTCAAACTTCCACCAAATGTGATAATTTTTGGCACAAATAGGTCCAAGACAATAGAATTATGTAAAATGCACTTATTCTCCACCTCACCTAATATACGTTGGTGTATTACCATGTGAAACATAGATGTTCCAAATTGCTGCACAATGCTGAAAATTTGTTCTCCACAGTTCACAAAATGTTGCCTCAGCCTTCTGCTGCGCAGCAGTAAACATTGTAACGACTTAATTAAGCATACAACACACTAAAATGTAAATATTTAGCAGAACTATAAGTATGCATGACAGCTTGTTTGCAAATTCTCAGAGTTTACACCAAAAGTGTGCTCTGCATACATGGACATAATGGCTTAGATGCAATACCACTGGCTGATAGCAAAATCAACAATCGACTAATCAAACAGCATCCTCTCATCGATTAGATGTATTTTAAGCTCACCAGTCAGCTATTTTGTTGTCTGCTATTTTTACTGTAAAATATTTAATAGCAAAACATTATTAAATCACGCGGCAGTCTCCATCAAATGGATGATCCAAAGATGAGCAATCTGATACAAATAATCGCCATGTAATGTACCAATTTGGAGCATTTGCATTCCACACGGTAGTGCATTGACATAAATTAGGAGATGTGGAAAATAAGTGCACCTTACACAATTCTATTGTCTTGGCCCTCTTTGTGCCAAAAATTATCAAATATGGTGGAAGTTTGACTGACAAAGTTAAAAAAAACAATTTTTACTGTTTTTTTGAGACACGGTGTATAAAGATATACTGCAGCTCATTGCTATCAGAACTTAAGAACAAGATCAATATATGGTTTAAATTCAGCACAAACGTTGACAGAAAGATATTTTACTACCAGTTCCAACGGCTATACTTCACAATTCATTCAAGTATTACACATTTGCTGTGCTATTCATTACAAACCGTGCATTGAAAGTAAGAGACCAGGTATAGGGCAAAAACAGTGCAAAAAGCAGTCAGTATAAAATAAATGGGAGACCACAGTAATCCATGGACTTGGATTTTTCTGCAGATAGCTACAGAATTTCTGACTGAAGACTGTCCACTCAATTTCGCAGACAGTGGTGGCCACTAGTGCAGTAAAATAGACGGGTCATTTCAAAGTCAGAATCCTGAAGCAGATGAGTCAACCAGTTGCGGACACAGCGAAGGGCCACCTGACCTCAATGATCTGACTGACTTACATTATACCTGGTGAGTGGGACGATACCTCCTTCCTTTCCCTCTCCTCCCTCTTTTTCTCTCTCTTCCTTTCTCTCCCCTTCCCGCATTTTAAACAATACAATACAATACAGTAGCTGAAGCAAGCCTTATTTAATGCCAATTTGTACCATTACATACACGAATAAAGCACAGGACCCCATAGGCTACAAAATTCATTCAGGCATGGAGTCCACCTGCTAACAATAAGAGTTTAGAAAACAAGCTCGAAGTGTTGATCAGGATTCTGCTGTTGCACTATGGCCGCAGGTGACAGTTCGGCGTGAGGGCCAGGATAACAGCCTTGTGCAGCAGGTGCCACACATTTAAATGTGAAATTTAAATTATGAAAGAAAAAAGGGCCTATTTTATGAAATGCCGTGTATATGGTTTTCACTTCATTTCATCTAATACCATCTTACACATTATTACACTTAGTCAGTTTAACATTCTATAATTGCTTCATTTCCGTTTGGAGCAAGTGCAAAATATGAACATATATTTAATATTAATACCGCCAGAAATTAAACAGAAACAAAAACAAAATGTCAGAAAACACGCTCGAAGTGTTGATCGGGATTCTGTTGTTGCACGAGACCACCAGTGACTGACCTGGCCGCCGCAGACGGTCCGGCGTGAGGACCCGGGTGACGGCCCTGCGCAGCAGGTGCCACTTGCTGGCCACGCCGAGGCGGCGCCAAAAACTCAAACATCGACGATGTGTGCTGCGACAGCATTTTGCCAAGATCGGCCGGCATCGGCTCAGTCCAAAAAAAGTCGTGGTTCAATGCATTGTCGGCATCTAGCCGTTGACGTGGATCAAGTGACAAGAGCCGGTCAAGCAGATCGAGCGCATACTGGTCACGCACGTACGGCTTCAACCGCTCGCGAACTTTCCGCTTCTGACCCTTTGGCAGCTCCATCTTGTTGAATAGTTCCAGAGAGTCAACTGATGGCCAGGCTTCAGTGGAAATTGAACCACAAAGCTGTGAGATGAGCGTTAGCTGATGCTGCTCTGAGCTGCCCTGCAGTATTGGAGTACGTGTCCACATCTCCGCCATAATGCACCCGGCACCCCACATGTCTATCGGTGGCCCGTAATTACGCTCACCGAGTAGCAGCTCTGGCGGCCGATACCATAGTGTGACAACGCGATTTGTGTAACGATTCGGTGCAGCCGATCGACTCATGCTGAAAGCACGAGCCAAACCAAAGTCAGCAAGTTTCAGCATTCCCGTCTTCGTGATGAGAATGTTGGCGGCCTTCATGTCGCGGTGGAGTATTTTGTTGTAGTGGATGAAATATAGACCATTCAGCAACTGCTGCATTACCTTCTTGATTTCTCCCAAAGAAAACTTGACATTAGCATTACTCAGCAGACCAGCAAGATCATGTTCACAGAAGTCAAAAACCAGGTAAAATGTACTTTTGTATCGATTGTATGGAGTTGCTACAAATACACAAAAGTTATACACACAAACTAAACATTAACTAAAACCAACATCAGAACAGTGACTAAATAGCAGTTAAGCAGCCAGAATTACATAGATTTTTTAAAACAAGCTTGTGCACAAAACTAACAAAGTTGCTATTCACATACCAGATTAGGGCACATTACATATTTTGTAGGGCTGTACAAAATAGCAGATGTACCATTCGGCCAAATAAGAATAATTTGTTATATTATTTCGCCAAATACGAACAGTTGATGCAAGTTCAAACACATTGCACAATGCCCTGGTTTCATCACAGTGCAGTGACAAATTTCTGAATCGAACATTTTGCTTCCATCAAGTTCCATGTTAAATGAATGATACTAATAAAGATTACTGACACTTAAAAAACATGACAGTGATTCTTGACAGACTGCTGACTCAATGGTTAAGAAAATACCATAAAGCATCGCATGTGGGCATTATACTGCTGAGACAGCTTTTCGGACAGCGGCTCTCTTTGAAACTAAATTATTCGTATTTGGTTTACTTATGGTACTACTATTTGGCTGAATATGAATAACTATTCGGCCTACTATTCGAACCGAATACAATACGAATCGAATATTTGGTACAGCCCTAGTATTTTGCGGTTGAATAAAGCTACAAGTCAAAAACAAATGAGCATGGAAAAAAATGAAATTGTTAAGAACGTTTGCAAGAGCAAGAATAACTAATGTGCAAATTTTCAGTTCAAATTGCTGAAAATCATAATCATCAGATGTCAAAAACCTAACTAAAATCATGTATATTTCTTGCCATCCAGTCTGCATGTTGCACACAGAAAACATGCACAGTGCACAGTGCACATTAACCACAGACATCAAGTGCTGTGATGTCCATTATTGGCTATACATTATGTGCTTGATGCTTATGATGAAAAATTCAAAATTTAAGATAAAAACATGACATTTGCACATTATATGTTAGTACTAAACACCGAATTCTTTCTTGTTCACGTGTGCATATAACTATTTGTAATCATCAATACAAATATAAAATGGTGTTCAACACGGTAAATGATAACCCCAAAAACACATTATAATGCTTATTACAAGTTATTAAGATTCAATAAAATGAATTATTAATATAACTATTAACTACCCCCACCTTTTGTCCGACAAATTTCTATCAAGTTGACAACATTTTCATGCTTCAAAAGTTGCAGAATTCTGATTTCTCGTAGTGCAGTTATTGGAAACTGAACACACAACAAAAATAAAATGTCTAACATACATTATATTTTATAGTGCACAAAGCAACCAGCCCAGCAGTTAAATGGCTCAAAGTAAAGATTTAACACAAAAGCCCAGCTGTCACAAGGGCAGGCCAACTGTACTGAGAGACTAACGATTATGTCTGAAAACCAGAGCCCGACTTCTAGTTGCAGAAAGAAACAAATATCCTGAAGTAACCACAGTTCCATGGATGCTACATTAGCTGCAATCAACACCAGTACAACAGATGTTACATGTGGCTATTTCGTCAGGCATTAATAATATATCATATTAGTTATGAACAAATTACAGCTGGTTTAAGAAAATGGGGGCTTGCAGGTGGTCCAACTTGGTAGAGTACCCTGTAACAAAGGTGGCTGTGGGCAACCCTATTTACTTGTTCAGACATTTTTGCAGTAATATGTACCGTTTAGCCACAATAGATATGTAACAAACAACAGACAGATGGAGATGACAGCTTATGGCACAAGCACAAACATCAGTACCATTGGCCAAAAATTGTGGAAATTGTTCAATGTGCCATATACACGATAATAGCCCTCATGAATTCTATCATGTAACAAACATGAACACAAAATGTTTTTACACAGTTACACAAAAGTCTAAACAAACAAACACATATGTTGTATATACTATATGTGCAATAAACATACATTGTATAGTGCATACTATGGCTTTGTGGCTTGCTTAACCAGGCTGATTTACCAGAATTACTACAGCGTAGACAATAAATGAAAAGCTAACTTACTATCAATTCTGAATTGTTGGTGAAGAACTTACTGCAACCTTTTTCATCAGCAAGTCAATATGTCAAAGCAATGAAGAGACAAGAACTTAACTACACAATAGTTAGATTGAATACAGTTCAACACAGGGATGTGGTCTCGGTCGAGACGTCTTGGACTTGAGACGGTCTCACGTCTCGTCTTGGTCTTGTATCAAACAAAATCCTCAACGTCTGGGTCTTGGTCTCGAACCGATGTGTCTCGGGTCTCGTCTTGGTCTCGAAGCAATATGTCTCGATCTCGGCCCAGTAGGAATGATCTCGGGTCTCGGGCCATTGCATCTCGTTGAGACGTTTTGTGCAGGTGAGCGGCGTGCATACTGTAGCTGCAGTTAGAGTGATACTAACCAGCATGTTGAAACATAGAATACGTAGAGAGATTCACCTACCTGGGAAGTGTGCTATCTAGCGATGGAGATGTTAAAGCAGATATCAACACTCGACTGGCAAAAAAAGCAGCAGTCTTCCGATGACTTGACAACGTGTGGCGATCCAGCACGCTTAGCCTCAAGATTAAACTGGACCTCTACACCTCCCTCATTGTCTCTACAGCCATATACGCCAGCGAGACTTGGAAGAGTACAGCTAGAATG
>Ga0209367_1007449_pt1 | contig 15079 bp, 11 predicted proteins | sample WorMetLIZISLAND2_FD_187412 | JGI IMG/M metagenome (GOLD analysis project Ga0209367, IMG submission 187412) | Marine gutless worms symbiont microbial communities from Max Planck institute for Marine Microbiology, Germany - Olavius geniculatus... ... | reverse complement strand
TGCTTGCAGTTTTTTATATATAATATTTGCGGTTTTATTAAAGTTTGAAAGGTCACTGAACAGTTACTTTTTACGTAACAACAACAACTACTACTAAGCTAAGTAGCAGCCGACAACATCACTGCAAAATTTCATTAACCTATGTCAATTGGCCCGCAAACCCCCTACAGACGCAAACATCTCGCAGATATCGCATACACAGACCGAGTTATAGCTTTTTGTCCGAAATTTTATTGCCATAGCAACGGGGGTCGATCGGGGGAAAATGCGATTGGCAGCATTCAATGGCCCATCCCCGAAAATCCCCCTATAGACGCAAAAATCTCACAGATATTTCTTACACAGACCAAGTTATAGCCAATTTTGTCCCAAATTTCGTTGCCATGGCAACGGGAATCGGTCGGGGAAAAATGCGATTGGCATCATTCAATGGCCCATCCCCAAAAACCCCCCTGTAGGCGCAAAAATATCTTACGCAAGCCAAGTTATAGCCAATTTTGTCCCAAATTTCGTTGCCATGGCAACGGGGGTCAGTCGGGGAAAAATGCAATTGGCAGCATTCGATGGCCCATCCCCGAAAACCCCCCTATAGGTGCAAAAATCTCGCAAAAATCTCATACACAAGCCGAGTTATAGCCCATTTTGTCCCAAATTTCGTTGCCATGGCAACCAGGGAGGGTCCGGGGTAAAATTAAATAACACCATTAGATTGGCCATCCCTGAAAACCATACCATAAAACCAAAAATTACGACTCTATCTTATACACAGCCAAAGTTATGACCGTTTTAAGAATTGTTTAATTTTCTCCATAGACTCCATTGTAATTTTTTGGAATTTTTTGAATAAATATGTTAAATATTAATTTCAATTTTTTTAACCCCCAAAAGGCCTTACCTTACGCGGAAACACGCGTTTTGAGCCATTAACGGTCGTGATCGTTCTTCTGGTGTGACCTGTAGGCGAGGGCAAAAAATACAAAAAAGGATCGAACACAAAAAGTAACGGAAAATTCCCTCCCTACGCAGACCCCCTTCCCACATCAACCAAATTTTGCCTGTTGGGTCATATCCTCGGTTTCAAGTTTCATTAAGATCGGTTGAAAATGTGGGAGCTGTGGGGGGGTCGAAATTTCGGCCTTCCCATTGACTTGGCACATCGCTTATACAACAGCTTGTTGCTACCGCACAAGCCGTGATATACAGCACCGCAGTCACTTCACAGCTGCCAGCTATGGAAAAGAGGCAAAAAAACAAACGAATCTTAAATTTAGTCTCAAATGTTCGCAGACACTGTGAAGATGTCATTTCTGATCGTAAACTGTTCCAAGTTTTTGCTGCAGTGACGCGGATACACAAGTACCCCCTACACATAAGCAGTGCCTAACAAATAATGTTCTTTTAAATGATGATCGATTGACATTTTAGTAGACATTTTAGACAAAAACATTTTAGTAGCTAAAACGAGAACGAGAACGAAAATTATTAATTGAACAAAGACGTGAACTGGTGAATTTCGAGGCTGAAGCGGAAAAACGAAAACACACTGGATGAAACAATTCACATAGGCGCTTCTAACGCCGACTTCGAATTAACTGGGCCCAAGTTCAAGTTCAAATCCGAATCTTTGGAGTACGAATCATAAAGACTTGCATCTAACTCAAGTGTACTGCATCACTGATCAACGTGTTGGTGTGTAGACAAACCTGTCCCCAAAGCAGTTCGCCGACTCCGAAGAGCAGACACCAGCCCCACTGGTCGAGTGTGAGTCCCGCCGTAGCGAATGCGAAGCCACCGAACTGAACGATAATCACCTAACATGCACAGCGAACATACACCAACGTCACAGTGCAGATGTTTTACTACGCGGACGTCTTCATGGATCGCATTACGCGTTATGCCCGTCCGTTCGTCTGTCCGTCGGTCACGTATAGGCTCCTAAATTGGTGCGAACGTTCCCCAGCGCAAAAGTAACGCAGTGTGACAATTTTCAGTACACAGGGTTCATGGTCAAGGTTAGATTGGCGTTGCGGAGAACGAGGCGAACGGGACGGCCGCACAAAATGTTAGCATCTGTTCAAGTATTTATCGTACCTTACCGACGTAAACAAGTAAGTAAGTAAGTAGGCGGTTTCGTAGTGTAACGGTTAGGATGTTGGGCTTGCGATCGCGAGGCCGTCGGTTCGACTCTCAGTCGGGTTGCTGTCGTGTCACAACTGATGGATGACTTTCTGCGGATAAATAAACCATCTCTGTATATGACCAACACCAAAGGTCAACTCAGCCTTCCGTCTCTCCAGAGTAAGTAAATCGAGTACCGGCCTGTCTGGCAGGGGTTATAACGGGGCACGTTCACCTGTGTCAGTTGGCAAGTAACATTGTGGCAGGTGACGCTCCTTAGCTCCGCGATGGGTTTCCTATGAACAGCTATACCATTTACGTTGACTGTCGAGAGCGACCCGACTGAAAGTCGAACCATCGACCTCGCGATCGCAAGCCCGACGTAAACATTTATCCACAAGTGAGAGAGCGGTCTGGTGAACCTGAGCGGTAAAGGTGCAGATCCAGATGGTGATGAAGACGACGTTGCGGTTAAGTCCCTCGAAGACATTGCGCTGACCGTGGATCTTGCGCGCGTTGATCTCGTTGAACAACGTCATCATGACGAACGCGTTGAAGATCACCGTGAAATGCTGAGTCGGCTTCGAGTGCAGACCCGACTCCCGCCCGTCGTCGATATCCAGCAACAGCTCGCCTATAACACACAGGGATGGCAAATATTACGACTTTGGGAGAAATCAAAAAAATATTTTACATCGAAAAAAAATCATGATTTTTATTGATAAATGTCGAAAAACTAAATTTACAAAATTAAATTATTACATATAATAGTGCTGTATGATGGAAAATAGGATACGTATCCGATTTATGTCACTGTCAAATAATTGTCACACTCTTTTTTGAGTATAATCAAACTTCAGCAAGTTGAAGAATGAAGGCTCCTGATCACTATCAACCCTGGTAATCTATGCTTTTAGGCTCACGTCAGACAAGAGAGTTTGCCGTTAACTGTTGTGGAAATCTGTCTCGTCTTGCAGCTTTTCTCTCTTACCCGGTAACGGAAATCGACGATTGCCAGCCATAAGCACCGTCTACGACTTGAAGAGTCACCGCATTCTGACGACTTGGTGGCAACAACTAAACTCGACTGAACGTCACCTCTGAGTATACTGTACTCACTACTTTCCTTCAAACTGTATCATTTTTATAACATCTGATGCGCCCAGGACAATGATTTTATAGGTCTTTCTTTTTCTAGCCCTGCAATTTGGTCCAGCGTCAACGACTACGTTCTGCTACTGATGGTGATCTCGGCGTCCCGCATGCCACAAAGGACCGATTTGACCGGCGTGTCTTTGCTGCGGCTGGTTCACAGTTGTGGAACCAGCTGTCGGTCATTACGCGAGCCACCAGCACCAACATGCCGGCGGACTGCTTCGAATGAGGACAGAAAACGTTTCCGTTATGAGCGATGTTCGGATGAGAGCACCTCTGACGGACATGGTACTATAGTAAAACCAATTACATTTTCAGGTTTTGCATTTTTCAGCAATCAGCAAGAAACGCTGAATCAGAAAATAATAAACCACCACATAACAGTAGTTTAAAAAATGACGTTAATGACCTTGACCTTGACCTTGAACCCATTATAGACACAGAAGGCTGGTGGAATGTAAACCTGCAAAGAGTAGACCAAAGATGACGGCCAGCTGGTAGACGGCGTGGCCGATGATATTCTTCATCATTGTGCGAGAGATGAGCGCCTTGGTCCGTCCGTACGGTTTCCTCTTCAATAGCTCCTCGGTCGGCAGCTCGGTAGCCAGAGCCAGTGACGCCAAAGTGTCCATTATCAGGTTCACCCACAGCATCTGAATTGCCTTCAGCGGAGAATCCTAGTACACAACATAAAGATATCAGACATCAGTATCAAACCTAACAGTTACTGATGATTACTAGGGGTACAGATTAACTCCTTGTGTCATCCTTTAGGGTGAGCTGGTATTTCAGAAGTTAGAAGGGACTTAAGACGGTAAGCCTCGTTTATACCGTGACAGTGTAAGAGCATATTTCAAAACTCGTTAATAACATTTGCCAGTTTTTTTGCTGTAAACAGCCACTTTTCTCATATTCTATATTCAAGCCAAATTTTTCCTCCCTTTCCAATTTGTCTTCTTCTCCTTCACCTCCACGTAAACGTGTGCTTTCTAAAATACAGCTAAGGGGCTGGAAGAGTGCCGTAAAGTCCCCAGCGGATACCAAATTTGGTGCATTCTAGCCTTAAAATCTGACATCTTGGCAGCATTTTTACTACATTTCCTGCGAGTTGTTTGACCACATATGGAGAAACTACACAAAATGAATGAATGCCCCGCGTTCTCCCTTACTTTGACTACTGCTCACTAAGGAGGGATCCAGCGTAAACTGGAGTGACAGGTTGATACCTTGATAGCGCAAGCTCCGAGGAAGGCAGCGATGACGGCGACGACGTTGACCGTCAGCTGAAACTGCAGGAACTTGGCGATGCTGTCGTAAACATTGCGACCCCACATGACGGCCTTGACGATACTCGTGAAGTTGTCGTCAGTTAGGATAATGTCAGACGCTTCTTTTGCCACGTCCGTCCCCGCTATACCCTGCAGTTACGAGCAACGTGTATACAAGAACCGCGAAACTAATAGTAATTCTCACGGTCAAGCAGAAGTACAAGGTTGCCCGAAATGTTTTCTGACACATCTGCATAAACCATTGACCAATTTTCAATTTATTTTGGTGACAATTCAGCACAAAAATTTGCAATAACGTTATCATTACATACATATCCACCATACGCGAAACATCAATACATCATTGTATTGGTTGTGACTGATATGGCAAATAAAATTTTCTCTCTCTCATGCTATAGGCCACTGCTCTCAGTCTTAGGCCTATTTATGCCATGTCAATTTCTGAATTCTATGAAAAAAAACGGTGTAGGATATCGTTTACGATGAAAAGGTTTAGTGGTTGTTATTGCAGTTAAACTACTGCTAAAATCGGTGGCTTTCACACATTAAATAAGCTACGACAAATACGTCATTAATAAACACTTGTGCGATTTAACAAAGCTCAAACATAAGCTCAATGTGTAACAAACATGCACAGCCTATACACGGTGTTTCATAAAAAAACAACCCCCTTTTCTTTCTTTCATAATTCACTCAAATGTTGACCAATTTTTATAAAAATTTTTACCAGTTGTAGCTGAGAAAACATTTAATCAACTGCCATCTTTTGTTGAAATATTCTGAATTAGCATTTTTTCGGCTACAACTGGTAAAAATTTCATGTGAATTGATCATCAATTGAGTGAATTATGAAAGAAAGAATAAGAGGTTGTTTTATGAAACATCGTGTACAAACAGTGCACTCTGCAAATCAGTAGTAAAAAACACCAGTCAGTTTCGCAGTCAAAAATCAGGGAAACGACAGAGAAAGTAGACGTGCTTAAGCGTACGGTAGCTGTAAACGTTGAAGGGTATTTATAAATGACTCAGAGAAGCAAATTATTGCCAACCATGGCGAATCCGACGTCAGCCTTCTTCAGTGCCGGTCCATCGTTGGTGCCGTCGCCTGTGACTGCGACCACTTCACGGTTAGGGTTGAGTTTACTGTCAATGATGCCCTTGACCAGCGTGTACTTGTCTTGCGGCGACGAGCGCGCCAATACTCGCAGACGAGGCCAGATTTTGTCGATCAGTTCCTGCTTCGCCTGACCACAAACAAGCACACGTGACGACACGAAACGCGGCCGTCCGCTTTACTACTGGGCACACACAACACTTAGTTATCATCATTATTTTCAACCAAAAGTTTACTTTTGCATTGCTTGGCGTATACTTAAAGTTTATTTCCACTATACGGCTGCACATTGCGTTGTGTTGCGAGCGATGGTAAACGCGACGAAAACGCCGATAGTGCTTCTATATCTATCAGCGCAGCGGTAGTCCTATTAGTGAAAAACGGTTCCCATTAAATCAACTAGAAAGTTGAGTTTTTACTATCGCTAAGCGCGTTGAATCACGTTGAGAAACGCCATAGCGATAGCTATATATCACTATCGCTCGCAACGCAACGCAACGAGCAGCCGTAGCGGAAATGTTACTTAAGAGTCCGCGATAAATTAGACCAGGCCGAGTTTACATAAACTGTGTTTACGCGAAATATATTCGTCACTATACAGCTACGAGCAGACCGATTACTCCTGGCGTGGAGAAAGTTCGCACCAACTTAGTTTTTTTCGCCTTCGTCACGAGCCCGCACGAGACGGACGGACGGACAGATGAGAAGGCAAGATCCGTAATGCGGTCTATTAAGACGGCCGCATAATAGAACAGCATCATGCTACAATAGTGGCTTGGTTGCGTAACGGTTGGGTGTCGGACCTGCAAACGAGAGGTTGTAGGTTCAACTCCTGGACGAGTTGCTATCAAGTGGTTAATGCTTGGATATAGGTGACTGCAAACAGGTAAATCATCTAGGTACATGTATAACCAACACCAAGGTAAACTCAGCTGTTCATTTCTCCAGAGTACGCAAATCGAGCACCGGTCTGTATGGCTAAGGTTACGACAGGGAACGCGTGATCTCATATGGCAGGTGACGCTCCGTAACTCTGCGACGGGTTTTCCATCCATACATCCATCCATCCAATTTCCATCTAACTTTGCGTTGGTTGGAAATCATAAATCATAAAATATGACCTTTGACCTTTTAATGCAGAGGACGCCGAAAGCGACTCACCGGTGAACTGGGGTCCGGTTTAACCCGACGGTTGAAGTCCGGGCCCTCCATGACCAGAAAGTCCTGGCCGGCACGTATAATTCCGCACTTGGTCGCTATCGACCGCGCTGTGTTCACGTTGTCACCCGTCACCATTCGCACTGTTATACCCGCGCGCTGACACTTGGCTATTGCCTCCGGTACCTATACTATCCAAGCTGGCATCTCGTAGAAACCAGCAAACAAAAACTATGAAAAAAGTCACAAAAAGTTTATATGAAAAAATGACATGTCGTTTTTTAGGTATAGACAACCAACATATAAAAAGTTGGCTACTCGCACACGATTTTGTTTGGTTTTGTTTCAGCTTTATTGCACAATTGACACCGTGAATAAACACAGACAGCACTTCAGTGCAAATAGTTGCGGAAAAATTGACGTTCAGATGCTGAGATCGCTGCGAGTTGTAAAGAAATTTTAAATTGCGAGTCTAAGTTATCAGTACTTACAAAGTAACAATGGTAAGTCGCACAACAAACTGTATACTGCAATTTGAAACGTATAGGATGCAGCTTGCTGTAAGCTTTTTTGGCCCACCCAGTAAACTATGAGTGACCGACAGGCTGACCTCCGGTCTGACGGGATCTTCGATGCCGACGACACAGATGCAGGTCAAGTTGGAGATGATGTCGTTCTCGTTGTCCCAGATTGGTTGACTTGTCACTAGAACTTCATTCGCTTTAGCGTCAGCTGCACACAGCAACAGTTTCCACCTGTGTTTAGTGGTGTAATGGCTAGGACGAGAGACTGGCGATCGCCAGGTCGTTGGTTCAACTCTCGATCGGGTCGCTATCAAGCGTTACTACCTGGATGGGTGACTGTCTACAAACAGGTAAACAATTTCGGTATATAACCAACACCAATACCAACTCATCCTTTTATTCTTTCTGGAAAAATAGATGGAGTACCGGCCAGTCTGGCTGGCGTTGTAGCGGTGCTAGTTCACCTGTGTCGGGTTGCAGGTAACACAGTGTGATTCCATATGGCAGGTGATGCCCCGTAGCTCTGAATTAGATTTCCACAAAAGTCTTTAAACCTTTAAAATTAACGCAACGCAGGCAACGCAAAGATAGACACCGCTTCCATCCACGCGTTTTGGCCGTTGCTTCGTTGGCGTCACTTGGGTCAGCTGTAGCGTGGTTGGTGGCGTGGCGTAGCGGTAACGCGTTTCATCTGATCAACGAAGTTACTCTACGCAGAGCCGGATTAGTACTCGGATGGGTGACTGCCTGCGAGCAGGTAAATCATCTCGGTATGTAACCAGCCGCCTATATCAACTCAGCCTTCCATCCCTCAGTAAATCGAGTACCGGTCTATTCAACTGGGGTTAAAGCGGAGCGCGTTCACCTGTGTGTGGTGGCAGGTAACACTGTGTGATCCCATACGGCGGGCGACGCTCCGTAGCTCTGAGATAGGTTTCCTATGAATAGTTATAGCATTTAACCATTTAACCTCTTTAAGCAGCTGCGTCCGATGCGTTTGTTGCCTACTTTCTTGCGTTCGCTTCGCTCGTTGCAATCTTGCTTGCGTAGGCCTACTTTTCGCCCATCGTGTGCATCACTTGTGTCAGAAAGTACGAAAAAGCACTGCGTCGCGTGCGAACGTGTTTTGTGTTAAATGGAAATCACAACTCGTAAAATACGACGTCAAAAAATACACCAGAAACGTTTATCTACACGTCTATAAACTGGCAAACTGTCGAACTGGTAACAAAGGGACTTCAATATCGAGTAAAAAACATGCTACTGTTACCGCTATATATATCACGGTTGCTGCTGCCAGCGGTGTCCTGGGTTCGGAAGTAGGTGGGACAGGTAGTTACAATTCTCCGACAGACACTGCAAATTTCCGGCAGAAGAAATTATGGGTGCTCAACATTTCAAGTTTGCCCCTGAATTTCCCCAAATGGAGATTTTCAGCCCACATTTTGCATTTTTCGACAAAAAGAAAATCATCCGACGATCTTACGACAGTTCAACATCAAGCGGCGACTGCCCCCCCTGCACCCATTGCCATGACGATGCTGGCTATACCTGTGACGTAGTCCTTGTAAGCGAGGCAGATGGTGCGCAGGCCGTCAGAAGCCATCGGCTCAATCACCGTGCGTACCATCATCTCCTGGTCTTGCACCGTGAACTCGTGAGCTTCACCGTCCTCGCCCAGTATCCAGTTGCACCTGGTCAGACAAGCCGAGATGTCGGATCAGTACTGACATCACATGCGGCCGTCGGGTCTATACCAAAACGGACCAAAACCGAAACGGCCCAGACCAAAACGGCCCATAATTTTTTGACGTGTTGAAAACGGCCCACACCGACGTCCAAAACGGCCCAACGTAAGTACAAAACGGCCCAGAGCCTTGACCAAAACGGCCCAGACCAGAACGGCCCACAGTTGTTAGAACTTCTGCTTCTCGCTGCCGCGTGTGCATTGTATAAGGTGCATTGAGTGAAAATTCGTGTGTTAGCAATCTAAAATTCGTAAAAATTCACGAATTTGACAAAATTTTAAAATTTTTCAAAATTAGCTTTTTGCACATTCCCAATAACCAGAACTAACATAATTATTACGCGCGAGAGCACGTGATGGTGAGCGAATACTAGCTATCGTGATTCTATCCGTCCGTCACAACACGGTACTTAACCAAGCTCAGGTAAGACAGAGACGCCGGGCTTTTATCGTATGATAGCGTAGTTTCTGGCTTATTGTGACGAAATTTCGTGCGCTGGGTGAAAAGATTTCCTCGAACAAAGACGTTAAAAAGGAGTACCCCCTAAATCATCTAACGTAAGAACGGGTGCAGAAAGTCAGACTCGTTGCTTATCATAAAAAGCAACTGACGAGCTTTCCAAGGTACCAACATTGATAACCTTAAACGATCTTGAAATAAAAAAAAACACAATTTAAAAAAAAATTTGTGATTTTAGGCCGCGACACATAGGCCTATTTCAAGAGAAAATAACTGTGCCAAAATTATTGTTAAACAATGTTGTCGCGCGTCTCATGAGCATTAGTTTAAATTTCTGTTAAATATTCGTAAAATTCCAACTCTGAGTCTGTACTAAGGTGTAACAAGACAGCTGTAGTGCGTCGTGTTTTGCTTATTCATTTATGATCGACGCCGTTTTCGACTTCTCTGTGGGCCGTTTTGTCATGTTTTGGACTTGTCACATTGGCCGTTTTCGACATTCGAGGGCCGTTTTAGTTTTGGACCGTTTTGGTCATTTTCCCGGCCGTCCACCTAGCAGCGCAAATCTAACCCCAACCCTGACCATGACCAATAATCTTTGACTTCTTGGAGCGAAAACTGGCACAGCGGTTGGTTACTCGTGCCTTTGAGAACTTTTACACCAATTATTGTAGTTTTTGAGTTACGAGGCTGTACGTGACAAACAGCAGACAAATGAAGTAGGCCTAACGAAAAGATAAACAAACACGACCCGCAATACGGCCTATTAGAACGACAGCATTTTATAACATCACAAATATTCGATTCATTATAAGCTTATGACGACAACTTTTACTGCTTTGGGAACAATTGCATGCAAAACAAAAAACGTTTGCAAAAATGTTTTGCAATTAATGTCGGTGCTTATACGCAGGTACCTTTGAAACATTTGCAAAAATGTACGACCCGTCCAGCAGTTCAGCAAAATCTTTTACACGACATAGCCACCACGTCTAAAGCGACCACGCGCAATGACAGACAAAAAACGACTGAATGTTCGCAAACTTTTTCAGAACGATCTCAGACGCTCCCTTGCTGAAGACGTGAAAACCGCGGCCGTCACTGCGAGGTACCACCGTACTCATGGACTTGCGCACCGAGTTGAACGTGTATACTTTAATGATCCTCTCCTCGGGCATCGCCTCGCGGATGTTCTCATAACTCTGACCCAGTTCAACGACGAACCCGAGCAAAGCACACTCGGTCTTGTTACCTATCTGCTTCGGCAGCTCGCTCTTCGACTGCGGCATCTGCACGTGATACAGACCCAGATCACCCGTGTAATATAGGACAGGTCATACTCATAAGCAATTATATCAACGTTAAGCGGATAAAAAGCAGAGTTAACGAAACGAAGAAGTGTGTACGTAACTGTCTATCTCTCACATCTGGTCATACTAATCATCCGTGTCGTTTAACTGTCTGTCTGTCTGTCTGTCTCCTCCTTTCCCTCCCTCTCTGCTGACTCGCGATGCTGCAAGCTATGCGCGACCCTTATTGTCAAACAGTGTCTGTGGCTATGTCAGTCTGTCCGTCTGTCCGCAGCACGGCTTGTGCTATAGACAACGTCCGTGCTCACAGCGTCACGAGTCACGTCGTCTACCGGCTTGTCTGTGTCTGTCTGTCTGGGTATCAATAATAGAGTGTTTACACGATCCAGCAAACGTCCAGCAAACTTACAGCAAATGTATTCAAAATACACGTGAAGTGCTGGACGTTTGCTGGACGTTTGCTGGATCGTGTTAACACCCCATTAGCCTGTGACTTACCAGCAGTTTGGACGTGTATCCGCTGTTGATTGCTATTGACCGGATGAGCAGGTCGCCGGTGTGTGTTGGAATGTTGCTAAAGTCCGGACAAGTCCTGTGATATCCACCTGCAATGCACGCGACAGCCAGCCGGCGGGTGTTACACGCGCTCAACAAATAGCATTCACTTTCAGCGGTGGCAACTCTGTCTGTTCCTCAAGCAGATTTAAGGTTTAAAGGTTTAAGAAATATAATTCTTAGTAGAAAACCCATCTCAGAGCAGGCCCGTCGAGAGGGTGAGGTAGGGGGTAAGCTACTCCGGGCCCCGCGACGTTTGGGAACCCCGCCGTCGGCCAGAAATATAAAGTATGACATAATGTACCATTTTCAAAAAAAATCAAAATTTTCTCCCCAGAGGGGCTCCGTGAAAATGTTTGGGGGCCCCACGAGAATGTTTCCCAGGGCCCGGCTGTGGCTCTCGACGGGCCTGTCTCAGAGCTATGAAGAGCTGCCATATAAAATCACATCGACGACAACTTACGCATCATTTTTTTTGGCTAAAACTTGGGATAAAAACTACGAAATAATGCTTTTGTTTGTAACTTTAAAACAGTGTTGTGACTTTATTTGAACAGTTTGCTGCATTCTGTTCGGCAGACGTAGGCCTACTGGCAGTTCTTCCTGCAATACTTTCTCTGATCCAAATATTAGCCGAAAAAGCTGGCACTCAGCCGAATATCAGCGTAGATGGGCCTATTGATGGACACAAACCGGCAATGTAGCTTTGTACAACGGTCATTCTGTTGGTGGTCAGCGTTCCGGTCTTGTCGGAGCAGATTGCCGTCGCGTTGCCCATCGTCTCACAGGCGTCCAAGTGCCGAACCAGGTTGTTGTCATGCATCATTTTCTACACACGACACGACGTAACGCAACGTAAAGTCAATTTTTTCAATCATTCAATCATTTATTTGCCCAATAAACAGTGGCGTCATTTTAGTAAATCATTGGGGGGTCTCGGTCAAAGTAACGTATTGTCTGCCAAGAGTAACAATGTTTTAAAGATACGATTTACAGGGGAAAAATACAGTCATAATTTTTTGGAGGGGGGGTCCGTAGACTCTCAGTCAGTCTCCTCTAAATGATGCCCCTGTCAATAAACGCATCAACTGATAACAGTCTGCAGCAAAAAAGAAGTTTGCATGAGCGTACATACAGGACTCGTCACTGACGGTAGCCTGACTAAAACTAGCAAAAAAAACAATTTACCCAAGCACACTGACATTTTAAAACATTTGCGTTAAAGAAGTATCACACGTGCTCAAATTAAAACGACACATACCGGACCGGCCACTATATAATCATTTGATTCTGACAAAATAGGCCTCAACGTGGATCTTGAACGTCCGTCCGTCCGACTGTCTGCTACGGCTCGCTGTTCGAAAACGAGAAGCTGTAGAACACCAACAAGATCCCAGCTGTGGCTAGGATAAGGCCGACCGTACTGGCTGTTACTGACCTTAAAGGTCATCCGAGGTCGATGATTTGCAGGTAATTTAAAAGCCAATATGCGACTTCCTATCAATCAATAACAACGTAGGCCCTATCCCCTATCTTGCACCGTTTAGCCACAATTTATCCGTGACGGAGAGACGGACGGACGACAACCACGACAAAGGGCCGACCTTTAAGCTTACAGCTTAGCGGTCAGCGCAAGAATGGTGCGAACGTTTTCTGAGCATTGTCGTAAATCGACAAAACGGAAATGATTTCAGATCACGCCGAGCGGAGCTGGCATCCAATACGCACCCGGACGGAGTAAGCGAGTGCCAGCGTGACGGCCAGCGGCAGTCCTTCTGGAACGGCGACGACAAGAACAGTGACACCGATGATAAAGTATTTGATGAACTGCTGAATGTAGTCCATGTGCCAGGATTCTTTTTCAACGACGAACTTGGCAATGGTGAACCGCAGCACCAGAATGACAACAGTTAGCAAAGCCACTGCCGTGCCTGCACTCATAACAAGCGTCAAGATCACTGTTAAGGTTAAAATCAAAGTCGGGGTTTAGGTCTGGTCAGGTTTGCAAACTTAGGTCAAGAATGTCAAAAGTTGACATTGACGTACCGACGTATCCGATCTGTATGGCAAGTTTGGTGAGCTTCGCCTGCAGAACTGACTTCTCTTTATGAGCCGCGTTCACGTCCGTCTCCTCGGCTTCCGCCTTTTTCTTCAACCGACAACAAACGACAAACCGTCAACAGCACAATGTTAACAACAACAACAATAACAACAACTAAGCTTACTACTACTATTACTGCTACAGCGACAGCAGCACATTGCCAACTGGACAATTATGGCAAAACAAACTGTTTTGAATGATATTTATCAAAAAAGTGTTTAATAAACAAGCCTTCACGATCGACTGTTTGACCATGCGATTTTTTATTTACCACCAGATCAATTACTGGAATACGACGTGTTTGTGGCAACTGGTCATCGAAAGAAAAAAAACAGCCAGAACTTCATTTGGTACATCTTTTTTGCCCGCGAGATGACTCAAAAATTTATGTACGGATTTTGACAAAAATTTCAGGGCTGTGGTTGTATTGGTCGAGGACGCACAATACACAGTATCAAAAAAACTACTAAGAATATCTTTGATTACTTTTGTGGGATGTAGTTTAAGAAACAGTCTGTTCGATTTTAAATCACGATTCAAACTTAAAAGTATTTTAAATGATTCTTTATTCTTACTGCGATTCCCACAGACAAACACAAATAAAACGCAGTCCAGTGACGAGTAGGTATATCGAGTCAGTTGCAATATTCTAAAACCTCGGTAGTTTTGTTCTTGTCTTTCTTGGTCTTGACTTCGATGTCTTCCATTTCAGCAAGCGGCGCACGCGGCTCCGCCGACTTGACAGCGTCGTTTGCCGTCGCACTGGCTGCACGCATACACGCAGACACACATGCAGACAGACCAACAAACATACACAGACACGGACGAACAACACACTGCTGTTGCGGTTCTTGCATCTTGTCGACATTTTTTAAACACGATGTAGTCCAGTGCACTACATTTGTATCTTCAAAACAAATTAACATTTTGAAATTTGGTCGTTAAACAAAACGACACTGTTTTATACATTCGTGACAGTGGACCAACAAAACCGGGAACGACGACACTAAGGTTTTAAGTAAGTAAGTAAGTAAATAATTTATAAAGCGCCAAAGTCTCAGAAAGAATCAGGGCGCATAGTTTTAAGTTTTAACGTTCCCGGTTTTGACACAGAACCATCTGTGACTGCGTTGTTTAATGGTTATCCAGTGAAAAGTTTTTTATCTGCTAAATCATTGCAATTTGCGTAGGGCGCTGTCAGATAAGAGTAGTTACTTAATACTGATAATAAGCTTATGACGTATTCGCCTACACATCATTACGCGTGCAGTGAAAAACCTCATAAACAGCTATTTTACACGGAATTAGCAAAACTTTATGGTGTTGTGACATATGCGTTCATCTAAATTAATAGACTGCACACTGAGTTTTACTAACAGTGAATTGTGTGATTCCCTTAGTGTTTATTGTAACTATACATTACAAGAAATTTGAGCAAAGCTCACGAGACGCGCGAAAGCCTATAGCATTTACAGTTCAGTAGTTATAGTTTCGAAAATCGCATATCACTTGGACTCGGCCCATCGGGACCATAATACACATCGGCCA
>Ga0209367_1007448_pt1 | contig 15082 bp, 9 predicted proteins | sample WorMetLIZISLAND2_FD_187412 | JGI IMG/M metagenome (GOLD analysis project Ga0209367, IMG submission 187412) | Marine gutless worms symbiont microbial communities from Max Planck institute for Marine Microbiology, Germany - Olavius geniculatus... ... | reverse complement strand
CATTAAAAAACTGTATACGGCACTTGTGCGACCACACCTGGAGTACGCAAATGTAGTGTGGCATCCGAGATACAAGAAGGAGATAGAACAACTAGAAAGGGTGCAGAGGCGGGCTACAAAGTTAGTGTGCAGCTTGCAAAATCTTCCATATGAGTCACGACTACGGCAGATGGAATTACCATCCTTAGTGTATCATCGTTACCACGGTGATATGATCGAGGTGTTCAAATATCTGCGTGGAACGTACTCAGTCAGAACAAATGAACTTCTGCCAAGAGCACCAGTGACTGCATCGAGAGGACATGACCACAAGCTGTTGAAGAGGCACTGTCGTTCACACGTTAGGTCGTCATTCTTCTCTTACCGCATGGTAACCTCGTGGAATAACTTGCCAAACGAAGTGGTGTCTGCGCCATCATTGAACAGTTTTAAAGGAAGATTAGACAAATACTGGAAAGACCGTTATTATTATCTGGATCCTGGCATATTTATTCGACAGCCGGTGAACAGCCAACAAGTCAACCTGGCCTAACTTCAAAGGCTGAAGAAGAAACGTGTGATATATTAGCGTTGATTGCAGCGTTCGAAGGCAGCGTTGATGTAGCGTCAATAGCAAATAGAAAGCGGCATTAACCCTATAGCGTTTAAATGCTAGCGTTCATGTAGCGTTGACGAGCGCATGGAACAAGAGATTCAGTGACCTCGTGTAGCTGGTCAGGGGGGCGAAGCCACCCTGAAGCTGAAGCACTTTTGGTTTTTAGACGTGCAATGGAAGCCGCAAATTTACCCACTTTTGTAAACTATGATCCGTGATGGACAGACGGACGACAACCCACATGTAACAACAGCTCGACCGTTACTAAAGTACGGTCGGCTAAAAATTAACGCACATGTGTAAGTTTACTAATTAATTCTGTGAAGCGAAAGTTCCAATATTTACCTTATATTAAATTGCGGTTATTTGCAGTGGCATTTCTAGTCCCTTAATATCTAAAAGGCATGGTCCCATAGCGAGCGTGGTAGCGCGAACCTATAATGGGATCTGAGGGCAGAGCTCCCAATAAGATCCAGGGGCAAAGCCCTTGGTGAGGGGTCAGGAGGGAAAGCACTTTTGGTTTTTGGGCATTCGCTATTGACGCTACATCAACGCTAGCGTTTAAACGCCGTTTAAACGCTAGCGTTTAAACGCTATAGCGTTAATGCCGCTTTCTATTTGCTATTGACGCTACATCAACGCTGCCTTCGAACGCTGCAATCAACGCTAATATATCACACGTGAAGAAGAAGGTAAAGGTAAAGGTATAAGTACAACTATAAGTTGATAAAACGTTCGTGGGTTAATCTTCCCAGCTCAGGTGGGGAAAGCTAGGGGGGAAGCTTCCCCCCTGACCTAAATTGGAGACAGTTTGTCTCCATCCCCCATCTGTGGAAGGCCCTGTCAGGTCCTGCATTTTTCGTGGTTCGTCAATGTCAGGTCCTGCATTTTCAAGCGACCCGATGAGACCTATCAGCTGCCAGCGGCTGAGTACGGAACAACTGCTGTACAACATTACCTTCAGCACCGGCTTAGTCGACGCAGGACTGCGCTCTGTTTCTCCATTCATTTTTAAACCCTCCGACATGAATTGAACACGAATTATTATTATTCACAATATTGTACCATTGGCGCCAAATCCGGAGCAAAGAATAGTTAACCAGTTTGGTTAAGATGAATGCTGACGCTGGGGAAAACCCCCGGAATGTGCTGATATACTTTTGTTTACATATCGATTGTATTATAGATTTCTCGTAATAGGGTGTGTAATGAGGTGTGTCGTCGATTGCAGTTGTCTAGCTGAATAACTCTGGGCCGTTTTGATACATTGATTCAGCTTAAAATGGAGCCTGGAGTTAAAGGGTATGATTGAAAACCGCAGGACACCGCAGAACACCGCAGGACACTTTGAATAACTACCAAAAAGTGCTGAAAACCGTAAACCTATAGGTTTTCTTTAATTTTAGAGCATTATATAGCCACATTATAGCGGTGATGTGGCGATACTGTAAGTTGTGGTAAAGGGGGTAGGTTTCGGGGTATATTTATTATGTTGTATTGTGTTTATTATTCATTTAATAATTAGGCCAGCTTTGAAATTCTCACTCATAAAATTACTCTCACTAATATAACTGTCCGTCACGGGCCTATAATTTTATTAGTGGTTGGAAACAAGACATCTCACATTCGTTGCAGTTTACGCTATACTTATCTACGAATTGTTGACTTCCGTGTAGCTTTCTGCAATGCGTTGCCGTTCATGAACCTATATATATATATAAAATATCATTCATTACAAATTTTACAATCAGAACAGAGTACTTTGTACGCCTTAGCCATTGTCTGGGCATTTATCTGTCCATCTGTGACATCCGCAATCCTAGTTAAAACGGCGCAAACCTTCATTGTAAGTTGCCCCAAAACCTGTAGTTCATTGCCACGGAATTTTATGCCTCTGGGTACAAGGATTCCATTCGAACGAAGGCGTCAAAGACAGCAACTCTCTTAAAAAAATGTTCATCCCACCGCAGTCGTCTTGCGCAGCATAAATACGGGTGCTAATAGGCACAGACACGACGCATATTATTAATTTTTGCAATCGTCTGCTGCAGCACAAAATATAAAAATGAACTGCGACGAGAAGGCTAATAACGGACTGACGGTTTGCAAAGAGAAACTGCCGGGCGTCTCGTAAACATTAGCCCATGTTCTTATATTGTTTACGTTTGACTCACCTGTGAATAATAACAACCGTAGGCTATGCGCGACCTACAATATTAATGACACTAGCAAACTAATAAACATCATAAGTAATAAACGCCATGGCATACTTACAGTTACCGATAAAACTAAAAAGAATGAAAACTACTCGCGTTGAAAAGAAATTTTATAACTTTTATTTTTGGACCCCATGATCCGAATCTCACACCACGTGTAAGTTGTGGTAAAGGGGGGTAGGTTTCGGGGTATATTTATTATGTTGTATTGTGTTTATTATTCATTTACTTTTGTTATGTTTGGTGTTATTTCTCTTTTCTCTTTTAAGTAAAGAGGATTTTCGGGGAATTAAGCTATGTTAATTTTCTCTTTACTTTGGCTTCTATTTCACATTCTCATCTCCTGTCTTCTCGACTGATTTGCGTCTACTCTCAACTCCATTCTAACCATTTCACCGCTCTAGTTGTCCTTATTATTATTCTCTATTTTAAATTTAACTTATTCTTATTATAACTTATTCATTTTGTACTGATTAGAGCAATTCGCTTAGCTAGAGGTAGCAGGTCTTTCTATTTACATGGGGTCAACGCAAGTAATGTTACCATTTTCATTCTTTTATTCTAATATGCATATAACGCGACAGATCATCAGTAATCGACAGCATCGGGGCCCCGGCTACGGCGGTCGCCACAGCCACAAACGTCACTGCTTCACTACATTGTTGAAATCGACAGCTCAACTGACTGTTGACTTTACCGATGACTACTGATGACTGACTGCCTGCACTGCATCGATGCTGCGCGCCGCTGCAGCGTTCGCCTATTAAGCTACTATTGGCTGGCTGCAAGCCACCATCTACAATACTAATATTTCAGGATGTGGAAGAAAACCGCAGGACACATACCGGTAAATGTATCAATTGATTGTAAGCTTAGCCAGTACAGAATTTGAGAACGAGAATGGCGTGAATGAATGTGCAAACACTGACAACATGAGGGATGTACATTGTAAATTTAAGCGTCTTGGTGCACGTTTGACGTACGGCGTACGCACCCTTGGCGTCCAGGTATGTGGCCTGCATCTCAGCGTCGGCGTGTGGCATTTTGTCCCTGTTTCTATGCATCTGGTGGCGTGCTGATTTTGTTATTTTTGCATTGTTTAGCGGCGTTTGTTTAAATTTATTAAACTACTGAAAGGTTAAGTCTTGTTTTCACGTCTGAAAATCGTTTGCGGTTATCATTTATGTGTCTTGCAGTCTATCTATGGAGTCCTGCAGTGTCCTTCGGTGTCCTGCGGTTTTCAGGCATACCGGAGTTAAGACATCTTGGTGTAGTTTACAGGGGACATTGCCATTGAAAGCCGTGTAGCTGTAACTAAAAAAACATGGCCATATCCAGGATTAGCCCCAGATGGGACTAAACCTTTAGCCCCAACAAACACTATAAAAACCACAAATGTTTAACGTAGTCATGTTATAATGTACCTAAACTCAGTGATAATGGCCATACTGCGTTAATATATAACCTCCAGGAATAGCCCCAGATGGCCACATCTGGGGCTATTCCTGGAGGTTATATATGAGAGCAAGGCTATCATTCTATAGACGTGTTCAACTATAAAAACCACAAGATTACTGGATTGCGTAGTAGAAATATAGTAAACTGTCATAACTGAATAAGCCGGAACACAGTCTTCTAGGCTGTGTTGCTTCTTATTCAGCTATTAACATAATTATTATACTTGTAATAAATGACCCCCAAAAAAGTCCAGCCCCAGTTGGGGCTAAAGTTGGATAATGCCAAAAACATTCTTGGTGCCTTGTATGCCATCCGGCTAAGAAACAGATAAAGCTACAGCTTCCAGACCTTACAGGGGCCTGTTGTCGAATGATATTATATGGTCATGTGCTATTTGTAGACTGGTGCAATGAGTCAGCTGCGCGGGTCACTGAACTATGTCTGGAGTGTCACTGATGTACTCGGGCAAGGTGCCACTGGCAGCGTCTACAAATGCCGCCATAAGGTGTCACAGTCATTCACTGTATCATCACGTAGCCTAATTAGTTAACCGATAGAACCAGTCATATATTTGCTTGACCTATCCAGCTGACTAGGGGGTCTGGAAGAATGATAAGAGCTTTCCAGTTTGATCTGGCATGGAGTCCTAACCAAAGATGAATTTGGCGCATTTTTAGCCTCACAAAATAATTATGGCAAAACGATCGCATAAAGAGTACCGGTAATTGACACAAAGATTGATTGAGTACCTAAATAGTAACTAAATAGGGATTGTCCTGATCAACACATTCATTCCGGTGCGTTGGGTACATTTTCATACTGACAGGATATGAGTGGAATGGTGGAGACTAGAAACAAGCGAAAATCTTTTTACGGTTTTGTCTTTTTTTGTTTGACACAAATTGGGTCGAGTCAGAGGAAGGAAGGGAAGGGAGGCAGAAAGGATATTTCAAGGGAGGAAAAAGAGGGAATGGGACCGGAGGGGATTAGAGCTGGGAATAATCAAGGCGAATCGATTCAAATTGATTTGGCAGGGCAAATTGAACTTAAGCTTATTTCGATTTAACTCACCAGTTTCCTGAAATATTGAAGCCAAGTTCTGTTTGCAAACTCCTCTTTTTGCGCACTGATTGTGCTAACTGCATGCATGCATTCATGTTGTGTCACACAACTTTCATTTAATTTCACTCCACTATGACTGTCACGAGCTTCCAAAGGCACAACCAGTGACCAGTGATGTTAACCCTTTCTTCCATGACGTGAATTTTTTTTATTTACGAGTTTCAGTTGGTTCTTCTGGGTGCAGTGGGTTGATCTGCCAACGATGGTGCAGTAGTGCGATGGCATGATAGTATAGGCTCACATTGGATATGAGACTGAAAGGTCACAGTTTAATTCCCAGCTGGTGCACTACCAAGTAACAACTCTGGGCAAGTTGTTCACACCTACCTGCCTGTGTTGGTGCAAGTGGTCTAGTGGTTGGTGTCAACTCATAACTTTCAGGCTGCGGTTTGATTCTTACTGCCGGTAATTTGCAAGCAACCTTGAGCAAGTTGCTCACCTACAGTGTGCTCAGGCCAACTCAGCCTCCTACTCTTTGTGGGATGGAAATGAGTAGTAGCTTACGAGCTAAGGGGTGAAGGCCTAGTGTGGCCTATTCGGGTGGTGGTATGTATGCTAGTTGCAAACCATGGATTCAATTGTTCCGTGAAGCATGCAATGGATTGCCGCATAGTGCACTGCGATATCATTAGCTCATGCCAATCAGCTGCCACTTACGAGCTTGTCAAAGCTATTCTGGCCACCATTCTGTCTTATGTAAGAAGCGCTATAGCAAGTGCTGTACTTTACCTTTTACCTTACCAAAAAACGTGGGGCCAAAGTTGCAATTTTTTCACAAACACTACAAATTTTCAACAGAAGAGATTGTGGGTGTTTTTCAGCCCCAGATTTTGCATATTTGGACAAACATTATCGGACAAGAAGATCTCTGACATTTTTTGACAGCCAAAAATTTAGGGTTCGCAACTGTTCCCACCATTTGCTTAATTTTGCTATGATGCCACAGCCAGCGAATCGAATCGAATCAAAATTTTTTCAAATTGAATTGTATCAGATTTGTTGTCAGCCAAATCACCCAGATTGTAGAGGAGATAAATTTCTTGCACAGTCATCTTGAAACTTTGCCAGGTCGGCAGTTATGATACCTCAGCAGCTCTGTCAAGAAGGCTATGTGATGCCCAGCATTTATTCGTGAATCTGTTTGTAGATCTGTTAGCAGGATTACACAAAAAGTTACAGGTGGATTTTATTGGAATTTTTCATGCATGGTTAATTAGACTTGGCTCAAAGTGATGATAGAACTAGACAGAGAAAGGGTTACTGAGACAGTTTTTAGCAGGATATGAAAAGTTTTGGTCTGTAATATTATGGAAGCACTGGAGAATTGGACTAAAGATGGCAGCTGACCACTCCAAGTTTACCTGTAAACCATGCCTGCTAACATGGTGTGAGTGTATGTCACTGTTAGTTTGATATCTTTGAATTAACTCAAAGGCTGAAACATCGGCTAACGAACTATAAGAATGTATCAAATTTACCACCTTTTGAGCGGTTTGTTAACGTTTTGGCAAAATTCTGTTGCTTTTCTTGTTAGTATGCGATGCCACAACAAATTTGCGCAAAATGTTTGAGGAAGTTTGTAGGGCTCCTCTTCTTGGTTTATTATCACCAAATCAGTAAAGCAACACAGAAATTTGATGAATTATAGCACCAGAAATTTATTTGTTACTCTGATGTTGTGTGCAGAAAACTGGAGAGTTGTTTGCTGTAAAGACATTCAACAGTGCCAGTCAACTTCGTCCTGTGGACATTCAGAAGAGAGAATTTGAGATTCTTAAGAAGCTCGGCCATGAGAATATTGTTCAGCTGCATGCGATTGAAGAAGAAGTCAGCATTACTTGTTTCATACAGGCTATTGTACTCATGTGGCCATTCTAATAGGCTTGTTACAGATCTTGCACATTAGAAATATTTTTGAGTATGCGCTATATAAATTTACACTTTACTTACTTACTTACTTACTTGCCTGTCTATCTGTCTGTCTTTTTGTTCTGTGTGGCTCTTAACTCACCATTGATTCAACATATTTGTCTAGCTTTTCTAGGGCTGTTCGTAGTAATACAAATCACGAACCTTGCAGTGTGCAGTATCATGTAACATCATATTGGTAACAGAGGTATTCTGTTATCGATATTTAACAATTAATAATTTTGCTAAGAAATAATATTTTTCAACGAAATTTGGTGATCTTTTCAGCAATTTACTGAGGATTAAGTATAAGAATTTTATTCAGATTGGTTTAGATTGTACAATGTCCAGGGATTCACTTTTTTCTGGACACAGCGTATGTTGAGCGTAGTGACTGTGGAATTATGCAATTATGTGCACGCATAATTTGCTGCATAATTGGTGATTTTTTGCATAATTAGATAGCTGTGTTTAATGCGTAACTTGTCTTCTGTCTAACAAGATTTGGCTGTATCGTGTGTATGAATTTGCATGAGTACAATGTCCAGCTATAGCTACCAAACTTTGTAGTAGCCTTGCTTACTTATTTGCCTCCAGCAGCTCAGTGCAAGCTCACTGCTGGAACATGAGCATTTAACGTAGTTGGTAACGCGTCTCGGATGAGATGAAGTTACTCTACGCCGGGCCCAGTTAGTACTTAGATGGGTGACTGTCTACAGTATGGAGCCAGCCAACTAGGTCGACTCAGCCTTCTACCCTCCGTGGGATGGTAAAATGAGTACTGGCAGTGGTCAGGGCCATCGCTAGGGAAGAAATGGCGAGTTCTGCGCAACAGTAGGCCCTGTGGCCAGGACTGCAGGTATACTGACTCAGTCGGTTAAAGGCGCTGGCTGTTAACTTGAGCCGGCCATCCGGCTGACTTGGGCTGTATGCTGGCTTAATTGGGCCCCGCCCTCGCCGGCTCAAAGTGCCGTCATGGGGATGAGCTCCCACGCAACGGGCCTAGTTCAGCTTTGCTGCCTAGTGCTTATGCGAAATCTTCTTCTTCTTTTAAAATGAATGTAGCCAACAAAATTGAGAGAGAATGGCAAATCTTTCTTTAGTTGGCTATGTTTAGTGCAGTCTGATGATTTTGACTCAGTGGAGTAATTCAGCATTCTTTTTCTCGAGTATAAAAAAGTAATGGATGGTGGAAAAAATTGGTTCGCATATTGTGCAAAAACTCTGTTTAATCACTAAACTAAAGGTGTTGTGGTGTTGTGCGCAATTTGCATATTTTCAGTGCATAATTCTAGTACCAGTATTCTTAGATTGAGATATTGCCATGACGTTGTATGTTACAGGCGTATGTACATAGCCAGGTGCTGGTTATGGATCTGTGTACTGGAGGAAGTCTGTTTAACATCTTGGACAACCCGGAGAATGCGTATGGTCTTGATGAAACCGAATTCATTTGTGTTCTTCGCGACGTTGGTTAGTTTTCAGGAGCAGTGTGTGTTACTGGATCCCAACTTTCAAAATCTAGCTAGAGCAGAATTTACATCCTTAAGTTCCACTGGAACTTATTTGAGACGAATATTTGAATATTTGAGACGAATCGCTCAAATGACTACAATTCACAGTTGTTAATATTTAGAGCTGTCAAATTAAAGCATTAATTAACGTGTTAATGTGTTAATAAATTAACGTGCATTAAAAAATAATGCGAATTAAAAAAACTGACACACTTGCATAAATTTATGTGAATTTACTAAATTCTGTGAAGCAAAAGTTCCAATATTCTGTTAAACTGCGGTTATTTGACAACAGAATGAATCCAAGTAACTAATCTGTAGTTGTCGTTCTGTCACTACTGCAAATAAATAATTATTTAAATATTTATTGTATAGAGCTGTGGTTGATTATATGTTTAAAACTGTGTTTTTATTTTTTTTATATTCTACAGGCGGAACTCCCAAACATCACGGGGCCCAGAGTAACTTACACCTTTACTCTCCCTGTTGACCGGCCTGGGTGTGTTAATAACGCGTTAATTAATGCATTAAAAAAATTAACGCAGTGCGTTAATGCATTTAAAATTAACTCTTTGTCAGCTCTATTATTATCGCTTTTAACCGGAAATAGTGCACTTTCTGTTTCTTAGACTAAACTGACTAAATTCTTTTACGACGGTCAACCTGGCTAGTTTGCCAAAATGGCCAAATGTTGGACCTGCTGATGCTGGAGTCAGGGTCTAAACTCTTCACGTGTTTTTGATAAAAGATAATTTGCTATTGTATTTACAGTGGAAATTTAAGTCAGCATAAATGGCTTTGATCCAGTGCTGTTATTTTTGCAGTTTTATAGGAATTTCTTCTTTGCTAGTGTGAACATTTTTCAAATTTAAAAACTCGTTACTTTTTAATTATCAGTAACATTTTATCGTATGTTTTACTAAACTGTGTTTGTTGTTCTTACTGAATCTTGCATTTCACTCATTGACTTTTTATTTAGTGTGTTTTTATATTGTCATAATCCAGTCTTTTGGTTGCAACAGTATAATAAGTGCTGATTTAGTTAACATTGATTTGATTGGTGTGTGTCGTCAGCTGCTGGTATGAAACATCTACGTGACAATGATGTCATACATCGAGACATCAAACCCGGAAACATCATGCGCTATATTACAGATGACGGCAGGTGGTCTGATGACTTTGTTTTATCATTTTCTTGTTGCTGTATAAAGGGTGGTAGAGATATCCCAGGGCATTATGGTTATATTCGTTTCAGCACCCTAATTGATGGACAACCTGAATGAGATCAGAATACTGAGACTTAATTTTTTTAACGGCATTGTTTCTTTACATTTGCTCTGGAGTTGGGCAGTTAGCTTGTTGTCAAAAAATGCTCTTTGAGACTTACTAAATGTAATAAGCAATATTCCTGCATTAGGTTGGTGGCGTGGCTTAGTTGGTAACGCGTTTAGGCTGAAACGAAGTTACTCTATGCCGGGCCCGGTTAGTACTGCGATGGGTGACTGCCTGCGGGCAGGTAAACTATCTTACATGAGTTACGGAAGGTGGGGACGTTGGTGCAGCTGACTGGGGTTGCCTAGCCGGCCGCTGCGCCAGCCTGTGTCTGCAGGCTGCACACGGTGGCCATGTGGCAGGCAGCTCTGGTTAGTGACGAAAAGTGCATTAGAGGCATGCGCATGCTCACGACAATGCGCTATACAAATTGACGATCTTTACCTTTACCTTTACCTTTAGAAGTTGTTGGATTTTCAGTGACCAACGTAATGAAGTGGTGTGATGTAATAAAACTGAAGGTGGCCACTCAGACAGGGTATGTGTGTATGTTACATTGAATTAGCTATTTAATAGGATGCGATCACGGCAATAATTGCATGGCAGTTATTTACTGCAGCTTTTTATCTACAAAGCATGTCACCCGCACCGTATTGCTGTTTCTTGTAGTAGACACGGATGGCGTGTAATTTGTGTCTCACATATATTGAACTTTTTGTTTTCTGCATAAAATAATATGAGAAATGTATTTTTTGCTTACTTTGGTGCTATGTTTTCTGCCACCATGATATCGTGATAAATAAGTAACGTCAGATTGTGAGGTATATACGTAGTGGGGCATAATTACTGGTTGTTCCGATAGCTGACACTCAAACACATACAATTAAAGAACAGCGACATCATTCCAATGCAGAAATTACATGGTAAACCCAGTTGGTGAGGTGGGTAAGTTTAGTGGCATAATGGCATTGCTTAGTTGTAGAGGTTTTTATGCTGTAAGACAGCATTGTAGCAGAGTTATGCCATTTGGTGCTAAGTGGTTACTGTCACGTATTTATGGCCAACCGTGTAGTTAGTATGGTTGTTTTTATCACGTGCAGGTCGATATACAAGCTGATTGACTTTGGGGCAGCTCGGCACTTGCAGGATGAGGAACAGTTTATCTCGCTCTATGGCACGGAAGAGTATTTGGTATGACTTAGCAGCTATTCCTTGCTAGTTTTGAGATGTCTTTAAGATGTCTAGCTTCCCGTGGAAAACCATCTCAAAGCTATGGGATCACATATTGTTAACTGCCAATCAACACCTTGGCGTACGTGCTAAGCCTTAATCCCGGCCAGATGGGCCAGTACTCAAATTGCTTTCCCAGAGGGATGGAACGTTGAGTTGATCTTGATGGTTGGTTATGTACCAACTTATAAGACACTGCACACTGGCCATTCACCTTACCTTACTGATCTTCTGCAGTATCATAAATCCTCAGTGTCCATGCGCTCTTCTACCAGTCAGTTACTTGCAATTCCACGGCATAACTTATCCTTTGGTTCTCGTTCTTTTCGTGTCTCTGCATCAAAAATTTGGAACTCCTGAACTCCTCAAATTCGTCAGTGTCAAACCTTGGCTACCTTCAGACGTCACTTAAAGACCCACTACTTTCAGTCAGCCTTTTCTGCCACCTAGCGTCCATCATCCTATGCGCCCTGATTCTTTCTGAGACTTTGGCACTTTATAAATCATTTACTTACTTACTTACTACCTAGTAGTTGAACCAGTAATCTTTTGATTGTAAGTCCAGTGCCCTAGTTTACTATTACACTACCATCAAACTGCTTTTTTGCATTTTACCTGAGCACATGTCCCACCCATCTCACTCTCTGTAGTTTTTTAAAATACCGTGTGTTGTTTTATCAAAGCACTGGTTGTTATATGAGAGGAATATCTGATTTGAGTGTCTGTGCATGTGTGTGTGTCTGCAACTGCCAGTATCCAGACATGTACGAGAGAGCGGTCCTGAGGCGACCGACATGCAAGCAGTTTACAGCTACAGTTGACCTGTGGAGTATTGGTGTAACGCTGTATCATATAGCCACTGGACAACTTCCATTCCTACCGTTTGGCGGCAGTCGACGAAATAAGGAACTCATGTGAGTGTTTTACAATTTCAGATATTTGTAGACAGATAGGAACAAACATGACTTAATGACTTAATCCTCATAAATTGTGTATATGTTCTAAACAGAATCAAAATTAGATCAGATCAAATTGAAGTTTATGGTGGTATTTTGCTGGAAGTATAAAAATATGCAGATTAGAATACACTAGTAGAAGAAAGCAATGTTCTCAGTGCAGTGCTGTATAAAATAGGGAAAAATGTTTTGTTTTTGGTCACGTACAGTTTTATATTTTAGTGAGATGGTGATGTGACTGTTTGTCTCACCTGCTGTTAGGCACGAGATAACGACGACAAAGCCTTTAGGAGCAATATCGGGAGTCCAGCACACTGAAGGTGGTGCAGTAGAGTATAGCAGCCAGTTGCCGCAGTCCTGTCGGCTATCCCGGTATGTTGCTAATTATGATGCTTGCACCAGCTACGTGATTTTTGTTTGGATTTTTTATTTAGTTTTAGTTTTAACTTATGAAACAGTTTGAGTTTCCTTAGGCGGTCAGTGTGTACGTTTGTCATAAAAGAAACTTTTTACAGCTGTTTACTGAGTTCCTGTGAAATCATTTATTGCCGGCCGGTCTTTGGTTCGTAACTAGTTGATTAACCTAAGTCATTAATATTCAGGGTGACTGTGCTGTGACTTATTTGCATACATAACTACACTGTGTTTCAAAAAAACGGGCACAGTTTGTACTCGCACCACGCTATGACGTCAGCATTACATCACAACTAGCAAAGAATATTTAACTAACAGCCATATTTTGTCCATATATTTTGAATTAGCATTTCTTTAGCTACATCTGGTAAAAATTTTGTGTAAATTGATCATCATTTGAGTGAATTATGAAAGAAATAAAAAGGGTGCCCGTTTTTTTGAAACACAGTGTACTTGATCATTGGTGTCCATTAACAACTATTGTTACTGAGCAACAAATGGCTGTAAACTGGTGTAACAAAATAGTTAACTCAAAGAACAAGAAACAAGAAATTATCGTCTGTTGCTGATATGTCTGGATTTCGTCATACGTTGTCAGCAGAACACAGTTCGTGCATGTTGGACAGGAACAGTCATCCAGAACTGACTCTGTTCTTGGGCCGCTGTTATTCACGCTGTACATATCACCCATCGCCAGCGTAATCAGTGATAATGATAATAATAATAATAATAATAACGTCTAGTTGACAGTGGCTTAGGTTAGCCTCATCCAGCCACTTGACAGTACCAACATTTTTTTTGCTGCAGTCTATGGTGCCAATTTGTGAAGCAAAGAATTTTCCATTTGACGTCATCTCTGTACCGTCAGTCTCGATCTTCAGGCTGTCTCTCAAGACTTTACTGTTCTATGATTCATATCAGAGCTACTCATTTGATGGTTTGCCGACGTGGTGCTAGACATTATGCTAATTATTTAGGCCACGTTGAACTCTTCGATCATGAAGCTGACGAAGGTGGTAATGATCTGAGCCACTTGTTATAAAAGGGACTGTGCGTTGCAAAGGTAAAGGTCGTCAATTTGTACACGTACTCGCCTCTAACGCGCTTGGTCTTGTCACTAACTAGAGCCGCCTGCCGCATGACCACCGTGCACAGCCTGCAAACACAGGCCGGCGCAGCGGCCGGCTAGGCAACCCCAGTCAGCTGTACAAAGGTCCCCACTTCCGTAACCCATACGAATGAGTTACTACTCATTTTACCGTCCTGCGGAGGGTAGAAGGCTGAGTCGACCTAGCTGGCAGGCTTCGCACCGAGATGGTTTACCTGCCCGCAGGCAGTCACCCATCGCAGTACTAACTAGGCCCGGCGTAGAGTAACTTCGTTTCAACCGGAACGCGCTACCAACTACGCCACGCCACCAACCAGTTGCAGTTGCTTTTATTCATTTTACTGAGTTTCTGTGAAGCTGTTTCTGTGCACTAGTAATGATAAATTTGTGGCTAGTGGTTTGAAGCAGCTGGTGACGCCACTGCTGGCAGGGTTGATGTCGAACGAAGCGGACCAGTCACTGAGTTTTGAAGCGTTCTTCACAGCCGTCCAGCAGATCGTCAGTACCAACCTGATCTACGTGTTCCATGCAGCAACGTGTTGTCTTCTGCATGTCTATCTGCCCACTGACAGCAGGTACACAACAGCATGCCGGAGCAAACAGTCGCTGGTGAAACAAGATAATGTTCATGTGAACACGCAGTCTGTCCAATGCATTTTTACACTTTACAGTATATGTCCGTATAAATATAATCAGTGAGCTGTTTAGACCTGTAGAAAAAAAATCAAACAGTTTAATTTCAAATTGGACAGTGGCAATGATTCTTTCATCCTTCTGTATTATTTTAACTAAATAATGAACATTGTCAGTTTCGAGACCATTTGATTCATCACTAGCGCTTTACTATAAAAGGTCCATCGTCACCTTGCATCTATCTTGCACCGTTATGGAGATATGGTGCCTCAAAGATAATGGGGTCACGAGTTTGATCTTTTGGGGTCACGTGACGGCATCGGTCACGTGACCATTCGACTTCCGGGGGTCGACTTCCTATCGGTGGTCCATAGTGACCATGCATCTATCTGGCACCGTTACGAAGATATGGCGCCTGTTGGACGCATGGACGTTGACACAGAAAGAAAGAAGGAAGAAGGGAAAGAGAAAAAGGAAGGGGAGGGGAAGGAAAGGGAAAGGGAAAGTGGAAGGGAAAAAGGAAGGTAAAGGGAAAGGAGAAGGTGAGGATGAAGGGAAGTGGGAATGGAAGGTAATGGGAAGGAGAAGAGAAAGGGGAAGAGGAAGGAAAAAGGGGAAGAGGAAAAGGGAAGGAAAAGGATAAAGGGAAAGGGAAG
>Ga0209367_1007447_pt1 | contig 15084 bp, 8 predicted proteins | sample WorMetLIZISLAND2_FD_187412 | JGI IMG/M metagenome (GOLD analysis project Ga0209367, IMG submission 187412) | Marine gutless worms symbiont microbial communities from Max Planck institute for Marine Microbiology, Germany - Olavius geniculatus... ... | reverse complement strand
AGCACTGATTTTCAAATTGATGGTAATGTACTTCCTGCTGTTAGTAAAGTCAAAGACCTTGGTATTACTTTCGACAGTAATTTGTCAGCTACATCTCATGTTAGGTCTGTGGTTGTTACTGCCAATCAGCGTGTTAATTTGTTATTGCGTTCATTTCTCACTCGTAATAGATCTGTGCTCGTTAAAGCTTATATTGCATACGTTCGGCCCATTCTAGAATATGGCTCTGTGGTTTGGTCACCTTATAAGACTGGCGATATATCCTGCATTGAGCAAGTCCAGCGGTCATTCACCAAGCGTCTCCCAGGCTTAAAGAATGTTGCCTATCGCGACCGGTTGGCTGTTACTAATCTTGAAACCCTTGAATCCAGGCGACTTTATGCTGACTTAGTAATGTGTTACAAAATCGTTTTTAGACTAATTAATGTTGACTTTCACACATTTTTTCGTCTTGCACCTTCAAACAACACTCGTGGTCACCGTTATAAATTGTTTGTGGAGCAGTCAACCCATAATGTGCGTTATTATTTTTTTTAGTAGGCGTGTGGTTAATGTATGGAACCATTTACCATTTGATACTGATTTTTCTTCCTTTGCTAGGTTTAAAGCTGCTTTGAAACGTACTGATTTGTCGAAGTTTTTAACCTATTGTACTGATTAGGATAGTTGTCAGTGCTTCGTATGGAGCCTTTCTGTCCTTGCCTGACATTGTAATCTTATTTGTACCTGTGTTTAGCTTTTATTCTTGAATGTCAGTGCTGAACTAATAAATAAATAAATATTATGAAGAAGAAAAAAAGAAAATTACGCATAGACAACTAGACCTATTGCGAGGGAGCTCGTCCTCCCTTTTCGGCGCTTTTGGCCGGCGAGGGTTAGACCCAATTAAGCTAGCATACAACCCAAGTCAGCCAGATGGCCGGCTCTAATTAACAGCCAGTGTCTTTGACAGACTGGGTCCGTATGATGAGTGACAGCAGTCCTGGAAATATGGCCTACTGTTACTGTTGACATATAGCGCGCTACGAATGCTGGGTACTTACTTACTTACTTACTTACTTACTTACTTATAACTTTACGTTAATAAATTTATTGACTGAGCGATAATACTGCGTTCCATTGAGATCGTGAACTCGTGATCACAAGTCGTGAACTCGTGCTTCTGGCGACTACCTCAATTTTCGTGACGAACGAAATAAATTCGCGGGAAACGACGGAAATGAAGTAAACAAAATCGTAAACTGCAATAATTTGTAATCAACGGCTATTTTTGGTAATCAAAATGCTGCATGAATATTATGAATATATGAATATTCTGTAATTCAAGCGTAAGATATAGGTCGCCGTTACCGACCGCTGTCGACTGTGCACGTGTGTCCATCAGCCAGCAGTCGATATCCGGCCACACAGGAACACCGCGCACGGTCATCAACACTGTGTGCTGTGATCTGCCTCGGCGTGACATCCGCAGAGTTTGTCTCAGTACACTGCTGGTCACAGCGACCCCACACCGAGCACGGGTTGTACACTGTACGCAAATACCGCCACAACACCATGATCACTTTCACACCGGTACTGTTTTCATAACATGCGGCTACAGTCGCGGCGTCACAAAGCAAACGACGATGTAGTCTATGCGATCTGATCGCAGTCTAAGTAGGTTAGACAACTGTCTGGAGTGATATAAGTTCGTACTGCGTACTCTGCAGACTGTGGTATGAACTATACTAAGTATATACATTTCATCACAGTCTTAAGTGTATTGCGCGTGTGCAGCAAGGTATAATACTCTCTAGACGGTGTTGAAACGTACTTATTTCATGCCCGTGATCGACGGCGTGTTCTGCGTGGATGCGCGTGTGATATACAGACACGAGAGGCGTTTCAATCGTTACGCTTGAGTGGGGTGAGATTGTGGGCAATTAATATAACACTCCAGACACTGCAGTAAAGGGTAGGCGACAACGCAGGTTATGAAATAACTTGATACTGACTGTTAAAGCAAAAGCGCATAGCACAATTGCCGGAAGGTACGAAGATTGCGGTCCACTCCATTTTACGATCACGAAATCAAAGTTACACGATCAAGTTACGCGTTAGCAGTCTGTCAGTTAAAGGGACTTTAGGCTTTCAGTCACCGCGTTTAATCTTACGCAAGAAATGACAGACTTTAGAACTAACGAAATGCGACGTGAGGTAAATAGACCAAAACGGATAAAATAAAATCCTAGAACTGGCCACATATCGTGACGGCCATTCGGGCTACAGGCAAATCTTCTTCGTCGAACGTCACATGATTTGAGCGAAATTGATAGCAATGCAGGACGATAAACAGTTCTTGTCGATGTCAGGATACTGACGCCAGCTTTTGACGCTGCTGATAAACACTAGAAACTTACACGTCGTGATGAAGCTACACCGGCCATTAAGTACAGCGTCAGCCGTCTGTGTTCTCTATTCTGTCACTAAATTCTCACAATAGCAATTGACATGATTAATCGTGTAACCCTTTACATTATCCAGCTTAACACGAGAGACGACTGCGATTTACAGGGATGTGGTTTCGGTCGAGACGTCTCGGTCTCGAGACGTACTAACGTCTCTTCCCTGTCTCGTCTCGGTCTCGGACCGATGCGTCTCGGGTCTCCTCTTGGTCTCGGAGCAATATGTCTCGGTCTCGGCCCAGTAGGTCTCGTTTCGGGTCTCGGGCCATTGCGTCTCGTCGAGACGTTTTGTGCAGGCGCGCGCCGTGCATGCTGTAGCTGCAGTTAGAGCGATACTAACCAGCATGACATTTGTAGCTTAGACATATACGTTTACGGTGTTTTTACTCTTTCATTTACTTATTTATCATAAAGCAGAATTATGTCATGTCAACTTTTTTGGTCAAAAAATGATCTAGTCGCAATGAAGATAAAGTGTATGATGTCAGAATGTATACTATCAGCCAAATGTAGACGACGTATAATGCTATAATCAGCTGTAGTTTACTAATTTCAGTTGCTTGCATAGGCCTATTGCGATAAACATAATGGCTCACGTCTACAGCACTGCAGTTGCAATTCTTTATGGTGCAAGCCGTTAATTATTCAGTGATAATTGTCAACATAAAGTGCAAAAACCCACAATGTCACAAATAGAAAGCGCTTACCATGGTGCGAGTTGATTAATCCGTATATTTTTTACTGTGTTTCATCATACGTCACGGAAAACGTCTCAGCGAGACGTTGAAGCTCCCGAGACTCTCGAGAGTCTCGAAAGCTTCAAGGTCTCGGCCAGCGTCTTGAAAGCTGCAACGTCTCGTCTCGGTCTCGTCTCGGTCTCGGAGACATGGGTCTCGGGTCTCGTCTCTGTCTTGGCTCAGAAGGTCTCGTGCATATCGCTGGCGATTTATAACCTTTGTGGCTGCTGACAAATTGCTTACAATTCTTGGAAGTTCCAGTAAATAACAACCACAAACGCGCATAAAGAACAACTAAAAGTAGACTAAAACAAACAAACCAAACTAATTAAAACTTGATAGTTAATAAAACTTGAAATGTTGACAGGACTAAGCCGATCAACTGTATGTGATATGTACTGGGCTAAAATAAAAACAGAAAATGCTAACAGAATGTCGACCATATATTACAATAGACCAATTTTGCCATTTTTCACTAACGGTGCAGCATTTTTGGATGATTTGCAAAGGAAAATAAATCCTATAAAATTTCCACCATAAGTGAAATCTGTTTCTGCACTACCTAGCAAAATTTGAATGTTCAACTAACTGTATAACTCATACAGCAAAGTTATTCAATTCAGATTTCAAAAATGTGGAAGTCATTTTGAGTAGCCTAAACATCTACAAAAGTGTCATATTCTCAATCACCCTGTTCTGACATACGACGAAGAAAAAGAAAAAGATTACGCACAAACTATGCAGACTAATTAACAACGTAGCAGCATGTGTTCAAAATGTCCGCCATCGGCACGAAAGCATGCTTTGAGTTACAATGTGTTGACTTTACACATTGATCGTCAGTTATCGACGGCTGCATTACAACGTGTTTTGCTAAATGCTATGCAGCAAGCGTTTAGCAGGCAAACTATCGCACTCGCTGACATGGCACAAATTGGCGTCAACTACACGCTGTGTACTTTTCAGGCAGAAAAAAATAATACGAAAAAAATCTATCTAATAGTTCATAGTCCTAAAACGAAATTATTGTCTAGCGTTTAGACGATTCTGGCTAAATGAATGTACAGTAAATAGTAGAGCTATAAACCAGAACATTGTTTTAGCAAGGTAGCACGACAATAAAGTTTTGATTTTGAGACGATGAAAACACGACAATTTTACTGGAACCATACTAGTAAAAACTAGAGTAAAAGGACAAAGTTAACGTACAAAATGGTATTAAATAGGCACCTGTTAACAAAAAATTTTTGAAGATGTCAAATCAAATGCTGCTAAGAATCTTATCATAGCCTTTAGCTTGGAGCTCATGGGAATAATTAACTAAGAGTGTTTACTGGGGAGAAGGTGATTTAGACAGTGATTAAGATGCTGAGCTGATTTGAAAAGTTTGTAGTCCGTTGTTTTGATGAAAATGTCATTTTCATGAAATAGTTGTGTCACAACTGACAATGCCTCTGCGAAATGCTTTACAGAAGAATTTAGGTATTCTGTTCTATTTTTACAGTAATAAAGTCTGCCCAGCAAATGCTGGCACTGCGAACTGATATGTTATTTTAAAGAGGATAAAGGCATTAAATATTACATCTAAAGATTGAGGTAAAAGTTGTGCATGCAAGCTTCTTAAACAAAAAGATCGACTGTCGCTAGGGTGGGGCCAACCGTACTAGTTGTCACTGACCTCAAAAGTCATCCAAGGTCAATGATTTTCATATCATTTAAAAGGGCGTAATATGCCACTTCCTATTAGTGATTACTAGAAACCTAAGCCATATCTTGCACTGTTTAGCCACAATACATCCGTGACGGATAAACAGACGACAGACGGACAGACGGCCACCACGACAAAAGGTAGACCTTTAAACTTACATTGTACAGCGTAACGCTCGGCCCAAAAATGAGGCTCCAATCGAGCCGTAGCCATCATCCTAATTTACGCCCATTTCGAGCCAAAGTCAAAGCACTAATGCGACTAATCGCAACGTGCGCGTATGAAGTCATATTCCGATGTCATATGACGTCAGAATAGCCAGCGAGCGCTTGCCTTGGCAAGTTGTGTTGTCACGCCAGTTAAGCTGAAATCCTCGTTGACAGTAGCAGAAGCCTCCCTGTGGCGACGGCTGACAAGCGTGTTCACACGGCAACGTGTTGCACAGCCTGCTGCCTATAGACACAGTTATCAACCGCGTAATATTATGCACTATGTATACTTTGCTAAACTGCATTGCTGCCCAATCTCCCACAAACAAGTACGATACAATAGCAACTTTACAGGCCTGAAGGAATGAGCAAGCTAGACAGTCCCCTGAATTAAGCAACATCCTGAATAAGTCCGTGGTGAAACCCTACATTTGCAATGGTTTAAAACATGACGTCGCGTAACTTATACCCCGTTTACACGACTTCGTGGTATAAACGGGGTATATGTTGTCTCGTGCACGAGCGCACGCGCGCTCGTCGTGCGCTCCTCAAACTGGCTTGCGCTTGCGTTTGATACTGCATTCAAGCATTCGTCAAGCTGGCTTAACGAGCACGCGACGAGCGACGACCGAAAGTTGTGCGTTCGTCAAGCCGGCTTCGTCGTATAAACAAGGTAATAAGGGCACATATACCTCGTCACCCAAGCAGTGATTTTAGTGCAAGTACCAAGAGTAAAACTGCACAGTAATCAGAGACGAAAACGAGCGAACGACAGTGAGTGTGCAAACTGCGAAGTGCGTACTGCAGTTGGTGGATTCGTCGGCGCCGTTGGCACAATGACGCACACGATCACAGACTTGGTCTACACGCACGCATTGTTGAGTCGGCGCACAGCGCCATCCGTTCGGACCGCACACCGAGCTCTCGACTTCATCTAAACGCCAACGTTCATCATCATATGTTACTAGAATATACGACAGAAACACGTATTTATTACTCTAGGCTACTCCGGTACAGTATTTAATCTTCTCTGTCTGTCGGTAAACTGTGGCTTTGTAGTGTAACAGTAGGACATTGAACTTGCGATTGCGCGACTGTTGGTTCGACTATCGATCGGGATGCCATCAAGAGATTAGTACTTGGATGACTAAATGTCTGCAGACAGATAAGCCTAAGCCATCTCGGTATATAACCAACACCAAGGTCAACTCAGCCTTTCATCCCTTCGGGGTAGGTAAATCGAGTACCACCCTATCTGGCTGGGGTTGAGGCGGGGCGCGTTTACCTGTGTCGGGTGGCAGGTAACACTGTGTGATCCCATTTAGTAGGTAGCGTAAAAATGAAGAAAAAAACGTCTGCAAACGTTTATTATAACTATGGTTAGTGTAACGATAGGTTTCTTAAGCAAACGCAGTCGATACTCGATAGTAGGCCTATAATGCATAGTTTCAAATAATATCCGAACGACTTCCTCCCTCAGAAAGACGCGATCATCAGATCCAGTTGTCATCTTGTCAGTCTACAAGCGTTATTGGTCAGCGTTATTGACCGGATCTATACACAGCGTTAAATAAAAAATGGCACCCTTTTTGTTTCTTTTATAACTCAGTCGAATGGTGATCAATTTGCATGAACTTTTTAAAAGATGTAGCTACAAAAATACTAATTCAAAATATTTCAACAAAATGTGGCGGTTAGTTACGTATTCTTTGCTAGTCATAATGTAATGTGTCGTGAGTACAAACTGGCTTGTCTCAAATGGTTCTGTCAGTTGCTACCCTGCTTCGATGGTGAACTTTATCTTGTTCACTGATGAAAAATGTTTTTTGTATCAGCACTAAGCAACATGGGGGCATAAAATCAGGTGTCTGGCAATTCAAAAACTCAACCATCTCGCAAGCGGTGCGTGCTGGTGCACTGTCTTGCTGGAAGGTGTAAAAGTTAAGCTATCTCCACATCTCCACAAGTGTGTGAAAGTGATCGCTTTGGGCGTTTTAGTGGCTACAATGTTAAAACTTTAACAGTTTGTCATCAATTAACCAGATAAAGTTTGCCATCGACGCAGAGCAGCTATTCAGCAAGTCGGTCAGCACCGGTTGCGACAAGTTAGTTTGTACTAGCGGCACTCTATAACGTCAGCATTACGTCCTTACCTTACCTTACCTTACCTCCGGGATGGACAGGCTCTTACACCTGCCCAGCGCTGAGGCCGTATCAGCTCGGCCCAATGCGCGTCCCCGAATGTAACCAGAAGGTTACAGGTAGCGGCCATAAAGTCGTAGTCGGCTGTGAAGCCGAAACCAGCACAAGAGCACTGGTAACGTGTAGCAATCTGCCTACACGAGTTTGGTCAGCGCTTAGTTGCTCCTCGCCTCCAGATTTTAGAAATCTTTCGGGTCATCGGTGCAAAGCCCCACCACCACGGCAAGATGGCTGACCTCGGTGGGACAGCGTTACGTCACGACTAGCAAAAATATTTAACTAATAGCCACATTTTGTCCAAATAGTTTGAATAAGTATTCCGTTAGCTAAATCTGGTAAAATCTCTTGCAAATTGATCAACATTTGACTGAATTATGAAAGAAAGAAAAAGGGTGCTTTTTTATGAAACACCGTGTACATGTCAGCGCGCCTCCGAACGACCGCAACTGCCATACGCTACGTCGACACAATCAATCAGTCAAACGAAATAGTCTTTTCAAGAGCCAACGAAGAGCCAGCGTCGGACCAGGAAACCCTATACGGGCGGGTTTGCTGGCGCGTTATCATAACGGTCCGACAGAAAGAAAGCTGACAAGCTGAATGTCTGACTGGATGGTGTCTGAGTTCTTGAGACGAGTTTCTTGCATATGTGGCGCTGGTGCCCCATTATAAAATTGCCCCCGGGCGGGGAAGATTTTTACCGGTAAATTGTCTGCAGGGAGAAACTTTTTTTGGGGGGATCTTATAATGAGGAGACTTTTTTATAAGGCCGGCGATATCTTAATAAAGGGGAAACCTATCAATTCCATGATTATCTCTCCCCAGGCGAATTTTTCATGGGGAGACATTTTAATATGACACCGGCGCCGGTGCCGCTCGGCGTCTGTTGGTAATGAAGCTGAGATGCTGACATACACGTATGCGGGCGAGTGAAGGGATGCGCTTATCAACGCCTGCCTGGCACCACGCACAGATGCTACGAGTACACACGGACTTACTTACTCAAACGCCGTACCGTGGACAGAAGCCAGTGGCTATTCGACGTGTTTACGGAATTCGACACTTTTACGAGACGCGAACTGCGCACAGTACATAGTGCGTACAACCATGGCTGTTTACAACAATACGCCTACTTTTGTGAGTGAACAAAAAGAGTCAAAACTTCTCGATTTTTATCGCCCATTGCCGCGGTACATGTATTAGCATGGCCGGCCGGCTTCGCAGTAAAATTAGCCTACATCTGCGGTCACCTCTTTACTTAAATAGACCCACAATTCTCAAAACTTGCGAGAAGAATATACTTAGATTTATTCATCAACCACAATCGTGTGCTTTTTACCTACAGGGTGGGCCAAAAAAATGGCACCATTTTTTGTATGTCTTATAACTTCACCAAGCATTAACCGATTTTTAAAATTCTTTCACAGTCAGAACCAGGAGACAATTTGCAATAAAGCTATTACTATAGATCCCACCACACCCAAAGTGTGTCACTACACTACCTTGTGAAATGTCAGTGTCTTAAGAATAACAATTGAAAAAAGACGAATTTTGTAACAACACATTTTAAAAAAATAACGACAGAAACAAGGTGCTTGTTGTCTCAGTTATTGTCTAAAAATCACATCTCACAGTTTTCACATCAAATGTTCAATGTGTCAGCCTTGCTGCTAAACGACTCATCATAGCCGGCGACGCCACTGAACAATGGCGCGTTCAATCAAACGCTGCGGCACGTTGCCCCACTCAGCGACAATAACTCGCTGGTTGACTGTCGTGGATCGTCAACATTGATAAGCCATCTGTTGAAGAGCATCCAGGACAGCATAATCAGCCAGATTTAAGTCTGGGTTGTTTTTGGGCCACATGCTAGGCTCCAGCGGCGGATCCGGAACTTGGTAATAGGGGTGCGGAAGGGTAGAAGGTGCGGTCTGGGGAGGGAACTTTGGAAAGCCCCTTCCCCAATTTTTTTTTAAATTTTAAGCAAAAATTATGCATTTTGTGCAAAATTTTCACCATTTTTGAAATGCATCTAGTCAATAGGGGGGCCGCCCTCCCCGCTCCCCCCCTTGAATCCGCCACTGCCAGGCTCGATCAACATTGATCGCGCAACTAGTCAGTGGCGTTGCCGGCTTGAGTGTGTCATCTGACATTTCACTAGGTAGTGTAGCGACACACTTGAGGTGTGTTGGGATCTATAGTGACAGTTTCATTGCAAATTGTCTCCTAATTTTGAGAGTAGAAGAATTTTAGAAATCGGTTAATACTTGGTGAAGTTATGAGGCGTACAATAAATGGTGCCATTTTTGGCCCACCCTGTACAGTGATGACGTAATTTCGATTAAACAATATAACGGCCCGGACAAGCTGCAACATTTTTATCACAGTTGTTTTCTTCAGGCTGCAGTAGATAAATTTTGAAAGTAGATTCGATGTTGTCTTGAAGGTCACCAGCTACATGCAATGGTGCCCTGACTTGTTTTGGCCGTCCCTTCATGACCGGTCATGTTTTCGTCACACCCGTTGTCTTGGCTATGTGCTTTATACTGTTCCCAAAGTCAAATGGCAAAACGAGACGCCTTTTCTTAGTACTTGCACTACTTGGACAGTGAATACGGTGACGGTGTATGTATCTATAGACGTACGATAACTGTCATTCATGATAATTTTTACCTCCCAAAAACTTTCGCTAACTTTCGCATCTAGGAGCGAAAGTTCTTCTTATCACCGTCGCACACACGAGACTGCAGTGCGTGGATGCCAGCGTACTTCTGAAACTCTAGGCTCGGCACAGAACGGATACGAAAAGATCACCGTAATTCGCTCTGATCTTGACGAACTACGTTTCTGCTCTGTAGGCTATATAACTTCGTCCTCGTCTAAACAGATAGTTCGCATTAATTTCCCTGTCAAGAAAAAGTTTTAGTTTCAAAACCGGTAACCCCGCATTCAGAAAAAAAATAACAAACTGACGTCTAAGGAAGTGGTAGAACTCACCGCTTGAGGTGCAAAAAACGGCTGCGGTAATTAACAAGAAGACGGCAATCTGCGACGACATCGGCAGACAACCTGCAGGGCTTGCCATTCCCAGTCTCAGCACATCCAGCCACTGCAGCCAGACTAACTACTGCTTCAGGTACACTCGCGTCGACTTCATCCAGCGATAAATCCGTCGATTTTTCTTTTATTCAGTCAGCGTGCTGATGAGTGCCAGTGACCGAGCTTAGCCTGTTATGCGGGCGACTGGGTTATAATGACCATAGGCCTACACACGAAAAATTAAATCGCGTCGTGCGCCGCCGCCAATATGTCATTCCTAATCCTGTGCATGCTCTTAGCACGCAGATCAACCAGCTGGCAGTACAAATTGCTGCTGCAGCAACCGACAGGCTAACATCTGTGTCGGTTAAACGTCCACAAGCTTTGCTGCCTCAGCCGCTCCCGCTGCCGCCGCCTTATCGAATGGCTACTGACCGATAGCCAGCCTCCCGGCACGGCAGCCCCCGACACATGGGCCAATCCAGACTATAACGGGATGGAACGAACCATAGTTTGAGTCATGTCATGATGAATTTTGTGAAATCTGCATCACCACTCTATACTGCATCATACAGAAATTCTGCTCGTTTAGTTTGTTACTCTAAGTGCCATAATAGAACCTTCGAACCGAGCCCTTAAACTTCTATCTTGTGCTTGGTAGTCTGGTAGACTAAAATTCTTACGTTTTTTTCTGGTCAAATCACGTGCGCAAATTCTAAGCGTATGCGTGTTATTGGAGAATATAAATAAACAGAATGTCACGTCAAGGAAGCAAAAAAACGGAACTCGGAAAAAACGGCAGATAAAAACAATGATACACAAACGGTATGTAAAGAAAAGCGCCGAAAGAAATTAGTTATGCGTCAGACGACATTGGTCAGTGGTCGCTATTTCCTCCCGAGTCCGCCCCTGCTTTTTGGTGCCACAACTTGCCACCGTCTAGAGACAACCGCCGCAGGCTAGCGAACGATAAAGATGAAAACCAGATAAATGCGACTGAGTTTACAGTGCAAAGGCCGGCAAGTTCTGCTACCGTGCGCAAGCATGCGGGAAATCAGTGATGTACTCAATCGCGTAGCAATTAACAGAATAGTCAATTAGGTTTTGTATTGATAGTTCGTGAGCTATTAACTGCTCGTCATCAGAGTACGTGAATGAGTGCTTTTATATAGCGCATGATGTCGACAAGAAGTCCGCCTCCGCCGTATCTGCATTCAGCTCTTTCACCAAATCACCACCTAGTGCAGTGGCGGATTTAGCATACAGCTTTTGCGGCTCGAGCTCCCCCCGTCCACTCACCACTAAAGCCTCAAAAGCCCCCACCCGTTGTTAAAGCCGCAGCTTGGTAAGCATAATGTTTATGATGGTCTGCAGCTATTAACAGTGCTGAAAAAAATGAGCAAATGTGGCTCATTGTTTGATCATTCGATGACTAAAATGCTGACCAGAGGCTCTGCCCCTAGACCCCGCTGGGAGCTACCCCTCCAGATCCCCGTTAGACGCTCGCGTTCCACGCGCTCGCCGTCACCTCCCTCTGAAGCCCCCACCCTTAAAAGTCTGGATTCGCCGTTGTACTGGTGGATTTGGTCAACTTTGGTGACACTTAATCACTCGACATTTAATCACGCGACAGTTAATCACCGACTTGCGATCGATTGTGTATTATCAAACTTGCATATAAAGACATGGTGTAGCGGCGGATTTAGCATACGGACGTGCACCAGAACGTGCATGGTGAACGATTCAGCCATATTTCCCATAAAAAATGGACTCATTATGAAGCGGGGCAGCGGGTATTGCAAGCAGAACAAAATGCAGTTAATGCAGTTTAAGATTGGCATTTCGGTCTGCAGGCACTTTTCCATTGTCACCATCCAACAATTGAGGACTTTCGTGCAAGGGATCAAAAAAGATCATCAAATGCAACATTCATCGTTTCTACAAGGAATTGCTGGTGCACAACCATCGGTCACTTAGGCCTACATGTACGTGACGCAGTAAATAAGGACAAATGCCACAACCTTTTGTCCCAAAGCGATTGATTGTGTCAAGTTGTTAACGTGTCCGTGGACATTTATGTTTTTATGGGATTTTATATGTGTAACTGTGATTATGTTGTGTGATAACTGTCAAGTGAATATACGTCGGCGATTAAATGTCGCGACATGAAGTGTCCGTACACTGTAGTGGTGCGAACAGCGTCGGCTATCTGCTACAATACACCAGCATAACATTGTGTTTGTTTGGGCGCCGAGTCTGGGCGATGGCGTTCAACAGGGGCGTCTATGTGTCAATTATTGAGAACTATGCTCAAAGCGCATTACATTTCTTAAAGGGGCAGCTTTTAAGATTTCAAGGGCAGTCAGCGTCCCACAAGAACTTGGCCATTCGTGTGGCTAAAAATGCAGCAAATTTATTTTCAACCGGACGCCGCTAACAGAGCTTACGGCACTCCCACAGATCCCCCACAGAACGGAGTTTTAAAAAAAGCAAACTGGAAAGGACTTTTACTGTTGGCGAACTGTTAAAAATCTGGGTTTTGAGAGCCTTGAATGAGTCAAACTGCGTTTGCGGCCGGACGTTTTAAAAGGAATTGAGCTATGGTGCAAACTCTGCCCAAAATGTTAAAAATGTGTTGACACGACATGCTTTTTACTTCTCGCGCGCTACATTCCTAACGTAGCGAAGAGGAGTATATGAAATCAGTGTAATATTGAGGACCGACCGACGACCAACGACCGACCTCTGTTCCTGGAAAAGTCTTCCTGGAAAAACTTCAAATAGTCATATCTCCATAACGGTGCTTGATAGACGCATGGTCACTATGGACCACCCATAGGAAGTCCACCACCGAAAGTCGAATGGTCACGTGACCAATGACGTCACGTGACCCCAAAAGGTCAAGGTTGTGATCCCATTATATATGAGGCACCATATCTCCGTAACGGTGCCAGATAGACTCATGCGTTGAAGTATAACAAGACAAATGGCAACTAGTGTCATCGACCTTTATCGAAATTTTTTTCATCTCAGTTCCTAAAATCGAGCAATATTTTATAAACTTTGGGGAGGCAGTTTACAATAACGATCTCGACGCCAGTCACTATTAGTATAGGCCTAATATTAAACGGGTCTCAATTAGACGCCTGGTTTCTAATACAAACGAAAGGAACGAAAAAGCTCTTTAAAGAATACAGAAGAACATGAAGAGTACATCAGATTGGTCACAATCTAATAATATTATAATAATATTATATCACACATACGATCAATAACAATAACAAACTAGAAAGCAGTCAGAGCCCGCACACCTCCGCCAAGGCAATGTTGTTCGCTAGGTGGCAGCACCATATTCGCTTTGGCAGCGGTTTCCCCATTGAAAGCAATGTTAATAAAAATTTTAAAGTGATCCAGAATCCAGGATTCCTTCCGGATCACCCCCAAAATTGAATCACTGGTAGTTTTTGCCATTCCCGACATTCCCAGAAAATTTCAGAAAGATCCGTCCATAACTTTTTGAGTTATCTTGCTGACACACAGACAGACAGACAGACAAACAATATTTTTCGTTGAGAGTTGTAAATGAATCAAAATGCATTATTTGCGACTAGAGTAAATTACAGCGCTCCCTTCGATTAGTGGGTTTGTGCGATTCGGGGAATGTTGCTTCCTGGCGCTGAGGGGAGGTGTGGACGCCCCTGATGGCGTGTCGTGGCGGCAGATTCCAGCTTTTTTCAGTGCGAGGTGCGCGATGCAAGCTGTGCCCCACTGAACTTTTTTTTCGCACCCGCAACGGTTTTCACAATTAACGGCTAGTAATAAATAAGTTTTATCTATACGACGAACCAATATGATTAGATTTTGAAAATACTTTTCGTTCATTTTTAGGCGGAATTGCTTCTGCAGCGCAAGCGAATCCGCATACTCTTACGCATTTCTCTGTAGCGTGTTCTGTATGTCGTTTGCTTTCTGTCACATCCATGCACTGCCAATGATTGTGTTTAAACCGTTTGCCGGATTTGGATTTAGATGCTAGAATTATTTGACAGATACATTTGTATAGTTTAACGACACATTGTATTAGATAATGGAGAAAATTGGTGGTCGAATTTCGGCTAAATCGCCAAACCGTCAGCCCTATTACGTCACCTGGCGAATACAAACGAGGTGTTGTATGGACTCGCAACAGCAATTTCGCTTTTTGCGAAATTACATTGGTCTTTCGGCACTTTTCTGAGCAAATAAACAAACAAATGATTGACTGATTGATTGATTTATCGTTGAGTCTTCAAACGACCAGCGTCGTGACGTCATCTAATTAAAACGTCACTATTACGTCACGACTGACGACGTTGTTCAAACGAATACAGTTCATGTTCTATATTGCTAGACAGTTTTGATTGGATTTTTTAAATGACAGGCGACACTGTTATTACAATTTCTTTTTATCCTTTCAGGACTAATTTTGATGTCTTTATGCGATAGAGATCGGGTGAAAAATATCGAATGGCCTTGTATTGTTTGGACTGTAGATTTTAGTACGACCGCCGTTAAACAGTGAGTTTAGCTAAGCTATTCTAGGCTAACTCATGGAATCGTCGTTGGTCGTGTGTGTGACGGGGACACTCTCATTGCCCTAAGTAACGCTGTTCTAGGCAAGGTCCAACCCCCCTCGCGTGAAACGGAGATATGACGTTCAGAACCCTAAGTAGTTCATATTTGTCTGGCTGCAGTCAGAGCAGGTG
>Ga0209367_1007445_pt1 | contig 15089 bp, 6 predicted proteins | sample WorMetLIZISLAND2_FD_187412 | JGI IMG/M metagenome (GOLD analysis project Ga0209367, IMG submission 187412) | Marine gutless worms symbiont microbial communities from Max Planck institute for Marine Microbiology, Germany - Olavius geniculatus... ... | reverse complement strand
GCCAATCCTAGTATATCGAAGCGATATCTTTCCATCTCATTCTCCAGCAGTTCAAGTTTGCCTGGTGCCCACATGGTGCGCACATTCCATGTTCCAACTGTTAGCATATGTGCGCATGGTTTTAGTGATGCTCCGATGCTCCGGTGATGCTCCGAGGCTGAAAAGGTAACCGTAGGTCTGGTGTCGCACTGGCCATGCGTCACGGACTCAGTGGTCTATCCACCTACGGGCTCAACGGCCAACGTACGGGAGATGAGCACCCCGCCTGTGCTCCTGATGGGGTACGACCTGGTTTGCCTTTTGCTAACCCTATCACTATCGCGCTCTAACCCTAGCTTTACGTCGATGAAAAAAAGTGTTGGAATAGGAACTGCTCTTTGCACAGACATGAGGCTGACTCGTGTAAGCAGCGCCAACCTTTCACCCTTATACTCACCACGTCATTCATATATTAGAAGTTGCATAAATTAACAACGAAAGTACAAAGACTACAGACGTGACATTAGCAGAAACATAATGTCGTTTGTGTGCACGTGCGCATTTCAATTACGGCCAGGCCAAACGTAAAACTGCAGAGGATGAAAGAAATAATTGCTGTTAGGGCCTATGTGACGAATCCCTCAATTATAACCGGAACTTAAAAGTTTAACGTGGATTAACTGTTGAGAGCGTTAGCAAAATCATTTCGAAAATCGCCTAATAATCGATGCAGTTAGGCTAAAAACTCGGCGGCTTTATTTTCTTGGCTCATCGTGTATGTAACGTAAAATACCACAGACATGGGCCTACGGGCACAGACCAAACCTATCGTACAGACAGACAGAACAAGCTACAATTAGCCAACTGATACTAACCAATGTCACAGACCACAGCCACGAACGACATCAATAACTCACATAGGCTATCACTATAACTTAACTACTAACTCTTGCATAAAATTATTATCCGGTTGTCCCATAGGCAGCATTGCACATCTTGCCCGTCCGTATGTGGAAAAAAAGTTGGTTAAAGGCTGTGTATAGCTCTTGATAAAACCCATAGCAGAGATACGGAGCGTCACCTGCCATATAATATCACACCCGACGTATAGTGCTACCCCAGTGACTCGACACAGCTGAACGCACCCCGCCTTAACCCCAGCCAGAAAGGCCGGCACTCGCCCTACCTACCCTGGAAGGATAGAAGGCTGAGTTGACCGTGTACTCCCGTGTGGACTCTTAATTTGAAAGTGCAAAAGCGTAGAAAAATCAAAATTGGTAAAAGCGTCTCACAGCACACGATTAACCTGTTTGCCACTTTTCCATTTAAAAGGTCGCAGATTAAGATCATCAATAGTTAATAATAAGCTCGAGGAAATGACGCAAATCTCGCATAATTGAGAATTCAGCAGTGACCTAATTTACTGTCAACGCCTGAGACGCCCGGCAGCTGGAGAAACGGTCGCGAATCATGTCGGCACTCGACGTCGACATCTTTGTTTAATACGCCCATGATTACACCCCTGTTATTCTCGATTATGAGGTAAAGCTTCCATTACTAAATATTTCTCATCATAGCGCTACATTCAATACGCTACTTTTGTGTGCCCTCATAACCGGTTTTTTTTCGTTTTCGTGGACTTCACCTTGCTTGCTTCTGTGCCAGTTTTTTCAGATGTGGATAAACAATGTTCCGTTGTTTCTAGTAAGCAACTCAGTAACTCCCTCTTCCCTTTTCCCCTGGCAATCGTCCTTTTAATTTTATTCTCTCTAGAGAATCATGTCGCAATACATATTTTAAATAATAATTTGAACAAATTCACCGAATTCCAAACTATACTAATAAAATTAAAAGTACGCCACCTTTAGCACTTCCGTTTGTCCAGTGCTTTTTCCGTTCTGCATGACGTCGAAAACAGCTTCGCGCGACTTGCTCCTGACCTCGACCAGATTTCGACATTTATTCCATTGCACTCCCCTATACAGCAGTCATCAAAGATTTCGTCAGGCTTAAACCCTAGCCCCACTATATTGATTTGTGGAGGATTTCTTGGACCTCAAGTCACCGTACAACAAACTGTAGGGTTACAACATCTTGACAAGTCAGAATGTTTGGGATTTGTTATAGGTCTTCGACTTTCTATCACTTTTTGTGGATTTGCTGTAGTAGATGGAGTATAAGCCTTAGCAGAAGCCGACTTTCACACAAACCAAAGTCTGTTTCGTGTGAGCTCATCCTGCGGTTGCAGCCTAATGTCCAATTCACACTTACTCGTACAACGCCGTCGCGACTCAATTCGGCTCGACTCCCTATTGAGTTGGCGGAATCCCGGACGAAAGGCCACCGGACAAAAAACCACCAAGCTGGTTATATATCATGCGTCAGTGGCTTCTATCCCTATACCTGGTGGGCGCAGCTTGCGCCCAGTAAAAAAAAAAGAAAATATTTGATAAGGCTGTAGATCAAAACTTCTCCCCTATTTTGTACTCCCCCTTATTTTTCAATCTGCACCTTTAACAAAAAACTCCCCCTCCCTTATTTTTACTTCCCCCTATTTTTCACTGGGCAATCTACACCCTTAACAAAACCTCCCCCTTATTTTTTTATTTCTCCCTTATTTTTTAATCTGCATTTTTAACAAAAATCCTCTGCATTGTTTTTACTTCCCCTTTATTTTTTACTGGGCAAACTACACTCTTAACAAAACTTTCTCCCTAGAGGGGAAAGAAGCCCAGAATGGAGGGGAAAACTTGAGTCAGAAATTGGGGAAACTGAGCCCAAAACTGGGGGTGGGAAGTTGTGCCCGATTTTGATTCCAGATTTGGGGGATAGAAGCCACTGTCATACGTAAGTTAACCCACCAAACTACTGAATCCAATTCGCATGACATTTAGACAAGGACATTGTCTTTCGCGTGCGACGATAGAGCAGCGTCGTTTGATGACTCTCTCCACCGAGTGCAAAAAAAATAAAACAAAATAAGCATAATAAACTATAGCAACAAAAAATGTCAATTTATTTCATGGTATACAGTGTGGCAACTTGAGTTCTTTTTCCAAAACGATGTGCACTTAATTTAGAAGAAAAATTCTACTGATAAACCAGCCTGGTGATGGCCTTTTGTCCGTACACCGCATCGGCGTTGTAAGTGTGAATTGGACATTATTGAACCAGCGACGAAGATAAACGTAGACGGCTCATTAGCTTGCTCGACAAGACCACCATCCGTGGGGGATCCGCCAGACGGTGTTGACCAACGTGACCAGTTTTTCACCGTTACGGAGATGAATTTCAATTTACCCATCACCCAACTAGGCCTACTGCATGAGCGCTCTAAAGATTTTTTAAGCCAAAATGCGCCACATAAATCACGTTACCTGCTCTTATTTACAAGGAGCTGCTATTTTTAGAATTCGTACAAAAAACCCGTAGTTCGTGCCTAGATTCGTGTAGTAGGCTACCTGGATGATGCCAATTCTCGGAGTGCTTCGGCGTAGTAAGGATTGGTGAAGATGACATCGGGAGCAGTGTTGTAGATGAACCTCACTTTGTCAGTGTGTCCTCTCTGCAGCAACATTCCAAGGCACAGATGTAATAAAGAAACGTAAAGAAACAAATACGAAAAACGTGTTGAAAGTTGCACAAAAACGTGACCTTTTTGATTGATGTATTTTTGACTGAATCCATTGCTTTGAAATATCAGTTTTTTTCATTATCGTCAAATATCGCCATCATACAGAAGCTAAAGTTTTTAAACTGAAACACAAAATCTGTCATTACTATCAGAAAAAAAATTTGTTGAAATAATTTAAAATAATATTTTAAACTTAAATTTAATATGTTGGTCGATGAGTTAACCGCCATTAGGGCCTAATTGATCAACACGTAGGCTTATGAATCTAATAAGCCTAAGTAATCTAATAATGACACAGACCACAATTGTTTTGAGCAAATTGTTTCATGGGACTACAAATGTGCCTTTAGAATTCATTTATTTTAATCGTTGTCACTGCATTAGTATTTATAACGTCGTTAACTTCTTTAATCGCGCGATTAACAGATTAACGCGTTAATTCGATAATAGCTCTAGCAATCACATGTAAATGTTTTGAATGAGTGTTTTCGGGAAAGGGGGGGGGGTTATTGAGTGCTGACCACCTGAGCGGTAACGTCTTGAGCGACATAGCAGATCTTCTGCGCAGCTCCGGCGCACTTGATGAGTGTGGCGGGAAACGTGAACAGCGCGTTGCCGGGCTTGAGACGATCTATCGTGGGACGCACGTTCGACACGTACTTAGGCGAGTAGATCGAACAGACGTCAGATTGAGGGTCGTCCAACGCCTCCAAGCTACCTTTCACCTACCATCATCACTATCATCATCACGAATAGATTAACGTGGCATACTCGTACGTGCAAACTGCACTGCAAAACACGCCGCAACTCGATAAAAACATGCAAGACACTAAAAATATTTTTAAAAATAAAAAAAATAAAACGATAAGATAAAAACACAGATAATTCATGCAGTCACGCGCCGTATAATCGAGCAGACAAACTGAAGCGATTACAGAGCTCAAAGCTCCGCCGAGAACGAAGGTGCTGCCATCTACCGGCGACTAAAGGCAATACCGCGTTTACACGACGAAGCTGGCTCGACGACCTGGTTCGTCCAGCTAACATATATAATTGCTCGATGTTTGCTCGATCGTGTAAACGGGGTATTACCTGCCCAGCCGCAGAGCAAACTATGCTGCTTGGTGATTAAAAACACAATGTTTGTGAACAACTTGCCCAGGGTTGATAACCGATACCCCATTTACACGAGGAAACATTCATGAAGCACACGTATTCAATATACACCGTTAACAAGTCAGCTCTAAGAGTGTACGACGTGTGCTTTAAGTTTACTTTAAGTTTGCTTCAAGTTTGCTCATACATTGTTTACACGATCGAGCAAACATCGAGCAAACATCGAGCTGGCTCGTCCAGCTAACATATAGCCAGCTCGTCGAACCGGGCTATTAAAGGTTGCTCTAAGTGTGCTTCATTTGCATGCCATAGGCCTACATGCGTCCAGGCACAATACACCATGGCCATGAAATAAGTACATTTTAACACAATTATACAGTATATTGTGTCTCGTTACACTCGCACAGTACACTGTAGACCATGCTGAAACCTACGCATTATTGTTTGTGTGATCCAGCTGGCAAAGTTTAATTGACTGACAAAAAACCATAATTATTCTCATTCGTCGCTTCGCTTCGCTCCGACGGCAGCAATTACCACTAGTAGGCCGACTTTATGATCAGTAGGTCTATGCCTATCATTAATGTCCGTTCTACAACGACGTCTCTGTGTCTGTGTGTCCTTATGTCTGAGTGTAACTGTGTGCGTATGCCTGTGGGTGTGCCTCTTTCTCTGTCTCTGTCTGTGTAGACCTGTGTGCCTGTGAACATACCTGATCATAGTTCAACTGCAGTCCCATTGCCACAACGAGAAAATCGTATTTCAGCTGCAAACAAAGACACAAATAATATGAGAAAAAAGCAGTCATCAACGAAAGAAGCAGTTTCGTGTTCAATGTGCAATATATTATTTTCCTGTCAATAACCATAGCACATTAAAATTGTGGTCTTTTTCTTCTTTTTTAGCCCGTAAGTGAGAAATAGTTAGGGCCAAATAGCTCGATCTTGTAACAGCCGAACAGTTTTGCACAGTGACAGTTCAGTCCACTCCGTGACTCCAGTTCTTCTTAAAATTAGAGTAGCTGTGGCGTAACAATAGTGTCAAACTTACGATCGAGATATCGTGGGTTTTAGTGGCGGATACTAAATGATAGAATAGGGAGACGGAAGTTATAGGCCTAGGGGTGACGTCTGGGAAAAGGGATGTGCCCCTTCTGCAGAATTAAAAAAATATGCAGCAATAATGCATTTTTGTGCAAAATTGTCTCTTGGTTATAAGCTGCATTTAGTCAGTAGGGATCGAGCGGCGCCCATCTTTCCCCTTTAAATTCGCTATACTGGTGGGTTTGATTTCCAGTCGGGCAGCTATCAAGTGATTACTAATTGAATGAGCGACTGTTTGCCGACGCTAGACAGGCAATCCAACTCAGTAGTCTATATAACTTACAAGAAGGTCAACTCAGCCTCTCATCCCTGCGGGGTAAGTAAATCGAGTACCAGCCTGTCTAGCTGGAATTCAGGCGGAGCATGCTCACATGTGTCCGGTGCCAGGTGACACTGTGTGATCCCATATGGCACATATGCAACCATACACGGTCGTTAATCTTTCACTCTTTAGAACAATAAATATAAATACAGAGCATTTATTTACGAAGTTGACTGTTGTGCTCGGCTCATCTTACCACGGCACCAGTTCGGATGGTGACCTGGCAATTGTCTGGATCGAAGCTGGCAGCGTGGTCCTTGATCCAGTCGACGCCTTTAGGTAGAACATCTTTCATCGGTTTACGAGCTTCGTGCAGACTCCTCAGTCCAGCCCCGACCAGCGTGAACAGAGACTGGTAGTAGTGCGTCTGCAGACAGCAAAATTCATAACGAAATACGTGGTAGTGTAGGACTAATAGTAGAACGTTAGACTTGTCATCGCAAGGCCGGTGGTTCAACTTCCGCGGTCGGGTCGCTATCAAGTGGTAACTGCTTGGATGGGTGACTGTCTGTTGAGCTCAGCCATCAATCTCTCCGTGGTAGGTAAATCCAGTGCCGGCCTGTCTGGCTGAGGTTTAGGCGGAACCCATTTACTTGTGTCGGGTGGCAGCTAACACTGTGTGTTCCCACATGGAAGGTCTCCATAGCTCTGTGGTAAGTTTACTATTGCGAGCTATACATCGATTTTACCTTTATAAACTACGGTAAAAAAAACTAATAATATTTTAAGCAAAACTGAAATGAGATACCTTAAAATGGTAGGCTAAGTACTGTTGTATACAACAAAACAATGGACCTGCATATTGCGTGTCTTACTAGACAGCCGTATTAACAGGTCGCAGTGCAAATCTTGTCTGTCTGTCAGTCTGTAAAGCGCCACATGCAACGAACTACAGCTATCTATGTCACGCCGTTTCAATTTTCTGGCCTGTAAAAGTCGAAACTACGTTTACTTTGATTTGTCTTGGAATGTTTTTATCCAGTCTCAGAAAAGTAAACATGCTGCACAACACGCTGTGCAACAAATCACTAAAATCGAAAGTCTGCAATATATGTCAGTTATGTAGACCGACTAGGCTCTTTGTTGCAACTTGCAAGCTGCAGCTTGTTGCAAGCCTATGACTCGTTGTAATCGGAGTAGTGGAGTGTGCGCTAAAGCGGGGTAGGCCTAAGTTGAAAATTCTAATTGTACGAATTCCAAACAAAAAACGAAATTATCGGATTTTTACGAATTGTAAAATGCCAGGTTACCACAGATGTGCAGCAAAAACGAATTATAGCAAATTTTTAAAGAAAATGTTGAATCTCGTGAATGTTTCGAAATTCTCAAACAATATTAAGTCACGAATTCGATCTCAATCTATGGGCTAAGTCTGCAATAGACTAATAACGCGTTTACACGATCGAGCAAACATCGAGCTAGCTCGACGAGCTATGGTAATTAGCATGCTAGTTAGGAAAGCGGGCGGGTTGTAATTGGAAGGCCTATATAACACGTTACACGTAATCAGCTGTGGGCTAAGTCTAGGCCCACATTTGAGCCAGGGGCGGGGTTCCATCAGGCCTGCTCGATGTTTGCTCGATCGTGTAAACGGGGTATAAACAACTTTGTAAGCTATAAACACTTACGTCGGTCGGCTCGACGACGGCAACGTTGCCCTTGCCGAAACGCGAAGCGAATTTCCTAGCGACCGAACATCCGGCGGTCCCACCGCCGACCACGACCACTCGGTAACTTCTTCGATCGTCTGAATTCAAACTGATGGCCGAGACCGAATATGTTCTAGTGCCCGACTGTCTGCAGACAGCAGCGACAAAAGCAGTTCTGCTGGTGGTAGCAAAAACCCGTCCCACTCCAGACATTGTTGTTACGATGATCGTCGATCGAAGATGTGTGACGCACACTGGTAGACGTGGACGGGCGATCGAAAATAAAACCAAGTTATGTCACTCTAAGCCTCAAGGCAAACGACGTTTAGTATTCACATTATTTCGATGCCTAGGCCTACGTGTGCACTGTGTTGACTATGTTCATGCGCATCTGTTCAATGGTAGCGCATGCAGTGCCTGCAGCAAGTCGCTGCAAGTGACACACTGTGGCCGATAGAGGAGAGGTAAATAGGGGGTCGTACATCCAGTCGCAAAATCTGGGGAGGGGAGCACTACCGCCGCTTTTGTTTGACACTGTTTGAGCCGGCATGAAACAGTTAGCCTAATTTGGCGACCGTTTTATAATAGGCCCATATTGTTGTTCCGAGGAAGTTAGTCATATTATGGTCTAATAAATAATCAAGTAGTATTATTTTAGGGTAGAGTGGAGTTTACTGGGCGCCATAGGAATACATTGCGCCTATTATTTCACATATATACCGTATAACTACCAATAGGGTTTCGACGCTACGCTAGTGACTGCATGCATCTGTCTATACCAGGCGCCCTGCAGCGATAGCCTAAATACACTGTGAGGCGAAAAACGTGACACTTAACTCTTGTCCATAAATTATCTTCGTCAGATTTGACCTGTTCAATTTTAATGCTCGTTTGGTTTCACATTTTTGCCAAGTCTGTAGGCAAAAGAATAGCGAAAGTCGGCCAATATCCGGCGACAATGAACAACTGCACGGTGTATACCGTGTCTGAAAAAACTGCGCAAAAGCAACTATTGATTTGGTAACTATATATACATGAAACATCTGCGTTTGACACGGTAGCGCGTCGACGCAAATTGGGCTGGGTAGAAAATGAATACGTAGCCTACCTCACGTAATATTTTGACTTCATAATAAGTGGCAATTTGGCGAAATGCCGACAAAAATAATTTTGCACAGTTTTGTATTGTCGAGACACGCTGTAGTGACAGAATGTCGCCAGTGGTGCTTTTCTATCGCGTGTGACCTTCATTATATCGTCAACGAGTGACGTCTGGGTGAACATTGCTTTGTTTATTTTGTGAGTCTGGATAAAAACAGTCGCTAGCATAAGCCTAATGGCGTCTGAGCACAGCCGTGAGTCGTGAAAGCTAGCTTAGTTGAAAAACAGCTAAATGGGGCCGGATAAAAACACGGTCCGCATTTTTGGACAATCAGTGGCTGATGCATTTTAATAGAAATCATTAAAAATGTTTATATTTTATCCATTTGCCAAGAACTCCGGTATATTACAGATTTGAGTGAGATTTTGCACAGTGAGTCGCCTCGCCGACGTAATAGGCCCAAAATCGTACTAAATTTTATGCAAATCAGATCAGGTCTTTCGATTCTGCGCTGGTCGAATTTCTAGCATTCTCATAGAAATGTGAAGTTGCCATCATAAACCGGGCATAAAGTTTTGAAATACAGTTTAGCCTCTAACAAACGAATTATTAATTAATCATGTTACAATGTCCACTATTTAACAAAAAACCCCAGCTGTCGCTAGGGAAGGCCTATGTCCGACGTACTTCCGGTCGCAAAGTAAAAGCGATTTTTTCAGAAATGTCTGCAGTCTCCTATGCTATCGAACGCTACAATCAACGCTAAAACATGATGCGGTAATTTGGCGCACGTGGGTGATGGCTGGAGGCAGAAACTTTGCATTCCAAATTGCAGTCAAACCGCTGCAGACAGAGACATCGCCTTATTTAACGGTATCTTCGCCGACCACCTACTACGACGTACCATTTAGCTACAATATATGCGTTACAAACGGCAGACGACAGTTAGACAGTCAGACGACAGCGTTAATACGGTCGGCCAAAATTATAGGTCTGCCTAATCGCTACCAGTTTTAGGCTACCAATAATCGCAATGGGCGCATGGACTTAAGTTAGGGAAAAGAACAGAATTACAGAAGGTCATCGCGTACGTTCTGGGGAATATGTTCGGTGCGTCTGAGTAACTAATGGAACATGTAGCCTACGTCGGAAGTGTAGAATGGGTTTGCGTTTTTGCTTTCACGTCGTAACGACCCGGCTACTTCCGTAGGACGCGCGTGTTACACCAGGCGTCCTATGTAAGCGACAGAGCGACGAAGTGGTCGTAAAAATTTAGTGGCACACCATTATGTTAACGGCTGAACTTGACGCTGTGCCATAATATGTAATAATTCTGGCCGACTGTAGTACCTATCGGACCTATTATCGTTTTCATCGTCCTTCGTTTTGCAACATTATGTATCGTGTACACCTAGTTAGTTTAGTTGTATGGTGTTTACACGATCGAGCAAACATCGAGCTGGCTCAAGCAGGCCTATTGGAACCCCGCCCCTGGCTCAAAATGTAGGCCTAGGCTTAGGCTTTTAGCCCACAGCTGATCACGTGTTATATAGGCCTTCCAATTACAACCCGCCCGCCCTCCTAATTAGCATGCTAATTACCATAGAACGTCGAGCTAGCTGCTCGATGTTTGCTCTATCGTGTAAACACTTTATTATGGTGACAACATAAGCGTTGACGAATGCAGCCCGTCTGACAACTGCAAGCCCGCTGATAATTGTGCGTTACTTTAATATTTGTGTGGCAAATAAACGCTCGTTCTCCTTTTTCGAATGAACGATTATGTCTTGACTTACTTGACTTATTGCCGTTGCGACGATGGCGATGACACCGCGCGTTGGCAGCTCATATGCTGAACAGTGTTCCTCCATAACGTCCTGTCCGAAGTAAGACAGGAGGCCTCGTACAGTGACATGTCCATATTGATACAATCTTCACGAATGTTGTCAATCCATTTCTTCTTTGGTCTTCTCTTTGGGCGGTGACCATGCAAAAGCACATATGGGTATCTTTCTGCATGCATGCGATTCACATGACCGAAGTATGTCAATCTGCGAGTCTGTATGACTTGAACAATGTCTTTTTCGATGTCTAGCTCCTTCAACACCTCAGAGTTCCGTTTACGATCTCTTCTTGTAATTCCACAGATTTTTCTTAGTACTGACATCTCAAAAACTCGTAACTTTCTCTTGTGTTCCTCCTTGAGTGTCCAAGTTTCTGAATTGTACAATACTATTGCACGAACCAGCGTTTTGTACAGCAGTACTTTTGTTGACTTGCTGATGTCGTTCGCCTTCCAGATGTTGTGGAGATCCGTACAATACCTGCTGCTAGACCAATCCTTCCCGTCACATCTTGGTCGCAGCTACCATCCTCAGAAATGACCCCTCCTAAGTATACAAATTGCTCACACTGCGTTAAGTCGCTACACCCCAACTTTATCTTTATCTCCTTCTTTCCTCCACCAATGCACTGCCCTTTAGTCTTTATACTACTGGCTTTAAGTCCAAACCTATTGCTGGTTGTGTAGACTTTATCAACTAACTGCTGCAGATCCTTGTTGCTTCCAGCTAACAAGCTGATGTCATCAGCGAAACGAAGATTGGATATGTTGATTCCGGAGATGTTTACACCAATTTCGTTGTCCTTCAGAGCTAGAGCTATTACTACCTCTAGCATAAGATTGAACAGCAATGGTGACAGCACACATCCCTGCATGACTCCAACAACCGTTTCAAACCACTCTGACAAGCCACCGTCTACTCGCACTGCACTCATGGTATTCTGATACAGAGCCTCCAGTAACCTCACTATTTTCTCTTCATATCCTAGAAATCGCATTACTTGCCATAGTCCAGCTCTCCATACGCTATCTAATGCCTTTTGAAAATCAACGTAACAGACATATAGTTGCTTGCTGAATTCCGAATATGTCTCTGCTATGCGTCTCAAGGTGAAAAGTTGATCAACTGTGCTGCGCCCTGCCCTAAAGCCGGCCTGAGCCTCACTAAGAACCTCTTCTGTTCTTTTCCTTATTCTCTGCAGAATCACCATAGCCATTACTTTCCCACAGTGAGGTAACAGACTAACGCCTCTGTAGTTATCACAATTCAATTTATCTTTTTTCTTGTGAAGTGGAATTATTAAAGACTTTTTCCACATCTGTGGAAAGACTTTCTTCCCAGATCTTACTGCAAAAAGTGAACATCATTTCGACTCCATCCTTCCCAGCTGCCTGGATCTGAACGATTATGTCACCGCAGTGGAAAGACATTGTAGGCCTACAGACAGTGGACCACCGAGAGGGCGGTGGCCCGGCTGCGTGCTTTGAATTCTGAAGACATCAAGACGTCTGCATTGGCGCATCCAGCGTGAAACGAATTTAGCAGCTGCTCTTAATTTTTTTTTCACAACAGGATAATTAATCGGTCAATCAATATCAATCAGTGATCTAGACTTATGTTGTTTGCATGCAGCACAACGCTTACAAATCTTTAAATGGGCTGTGGACACATTTTCTCGGAGTTGGACTTAATAATAAAAAGGTAAATAGACGATTAAGCGTCGCTAAGATGCTGGTTAAAATGCTCTAGCATAAACGTTTAGGCCTACTGACTGAAGCTTAAATGCGCATCAAAATCGTATAAGCTTGTGCGCACGTTTTACAGAATAAACAAACTAAGTCTTAATAGCCTGCAGCTACGAAGTTAAGTCGGCAACCAAGAAAATAGCCTAGTCTATTGCTTGCACAACATTAAAGAAACGTTGATCTTAATCGCCTTGTAATCAAAGCATAAGACATCTGCGCCGATGCTCCAGCGCACGCCAACGACAAATTACGACACAAATTACACTGCGGGTAGTAAACGTTTGGTACGGTTAAGTTGCACATCTAAAATATTTTGTATTACGCCTACGTCTGACGTGAATCTCCAGTCTAGTGCTGCGTCTCCGTGAACATCATTTATAGATCCCCAGTTGTGTTAATAGGTTTTTTCAAGTGTTTTTGTTACTAGTGTCTTTTTCAGTTTGTGCAGCTTTTGGTTGTTTATTTTTATGTTTTGCATTAGCGCCTGTTTCATGCAATAAAAGATTTAATTTACGTACTTAATGCTGTACGAGGATAGCTACAAAATAGCGTGCGCTAACCGTAACATATATGACCACTGAACAGAGCTGAAAAATAATTGTCAGAAATGGAAAAACCCATGTTCTGAGTCTTAATTTCGTGTCTAATCGTGTGCATTTGTGTCCTTGCACAAAAAAAAATAAAAATTAAAGCTGAAAGTCTTTCAAAAAATTTAAAAAATTTACCGCCATTTGCAGGCACAAAAAACAGAACAGTGCTGATCAAGAATACCAACAGTCATTATACAGAGTGCTCCATGAAAAACGTGGCACTGTACTTTTGCCCATATCTTTGCCAATTATTGACCGATTTTCGAAATTCTTTCACTGGCACACTCCGCGAACAGTTTGCAATAATCTGCTTATTATATATCACATCACGACACGTTTTCGTGAACCACAGTGTAGATGTAATAAAATTAAAAAAACATTGAAAGATATTATTATAAACATTTTGTATGAACAAATATTAATAACGTGTCTAAATTTCAATAAAAAGCGGCAACGACCGTTCAACTTGACGTAGGCTGTAAACCAAATCGATTATTTTGGGATACAGCTTTTGCTGCTTCATAGGCGTACTTATTTACCATTTTTTCATCACATAGGCTAAATCTAAATACAACATCCATTATTACGTTTGTATAGGTCTGCTATTTATATTAACTTAAATGTTTAGGCCTACCAGCATGTTACTTTTGTCATCTCTTATTAGTCAAAGCACAATGTTCAGAAAATCACTCTAAAGTAGATTTTTAACAGTTTACTACAACGGCGAATCTATCTGAAGCAAGCGCCAAATAACAAGAACCCGAAAAAAGTCCGAGCAACGTCATATCCGCAGTCAACGTAACATATCATCAGTGACAAAATACAGGCAGCGAATTTATGCACAAAAAATATAGCATGCACCGCAGACGTCGTGGCAAGAGGGTAATTTCCACCCAAAAAATGTACCGCCTTCTGTTTCTGTTCCCCCTAAATTCTAGCCCATTGACAAATGTCTTTGTGCTGCAAAACTCTCCGAAAAAAATGCAAAAATCAAGCTTGAAATCCCGCATTTTGGAGAAACTTCAAGGGCAAATTGAAATTCTGAGCACGTGTAATCTTCTCTGTTGGAAAGTTACAGCTGCTGTCTGTTGTAAAACTGAAACTCCCTGTTCTGACTTTCCCGAAATTTTTTACCCACGTCGCGGCTGGTATATACACGGTGTTTCATAAAAAGGCACCCCTTTTGTTTCTTTTATAACTCAGCCGAATAGTGATCAGTTTGCATGAAATTTTTATCAGATGTAGATCAAGAAATACAAATTCAAATTATTTCAACAAAAAATTTGGCCGTTATTTAAATATTCTTTGTTAGTCGTAATGTAATTCTGACGTCATAATGTGTGGTGAGTACAAACTGGCTTGTCTCAACTGGTTCTGTCAGTATATAGCTACCCTGCCTCGTCGGTGAACTTTATTTGGTTTACTGATGAAAAATGTTCATCGGGTCAGCACTTAGCAACAGGGAGGCATAAAATCAGGTGTCTCGCAATCCAAAAACTCATCCATCTCATAAGCGGAGTGAGCTGGTGCACTGTCTTGCTGAAAGGTGTAAAAGTTAAGCTATCCCCACAAGTGTGTGAAAGTGATCGTTTAGGGCATTTTTGTGGCTACAATGTTAAAACTTCAACAGTTTGTCATCAATAAACCAGATAAAGTTCGCCATTGACGCAGGGCAGCTATTCAGCAAGTCTGTCAGCACCCACTGCAACAACCAGTTTGTACTCGCAGCACACTATGACGTCAGCATTGCGTCACGACTAGCAAAAATATTTAACTAACAGCAATATTTTGTCTAAATGTTTCAAATTAGTATTTTTTTCGCTACATCTGGTAAAAATTTTGTGTAAATTGACCATCATTTGACTGAATTTTGAAAGAAAAAAGGGGTGCCTTTTATGAAACACCGTGTAGGTTGCAGAGAAATGAAAAGACTGAATAATGTCGGAGCCAGTTCTGAAGGCTAATACTAATGATAAATGTTAGTGGTAATACTAGTGAAAAAGCC